>Ga0080013_1000850_pt1 | contig 41981 bp, 60 predicted proteins | sample ETNvirenome_6_85_FD_69236 | JGI IMG/M metagenome (GOLD analysis project Ga0080013, IMG submission 69236) | Marine viral communities from the Pacific Ocean - ETNP_6_85 (SPADES assembly) (version 2) | ecosystem: Environmental > Aquatic > Marine > Oceanic | place: Pacific Ocean | collected 2013-06-19 | reverse complement strand
CATATTGCTACGAGGTTGGAACCTTTCGGTGGGTGCGCCCGTGATTTCGTTGAGGTGCTTAACACGATTCTCAAGGTCGGTCATTGTGATTCTGTAAGTCATCGCTCCACCTCCCCATCTGGACATTCCACTATTTCTATATCTGACTCGTCGATGTCTAAACCGTGGCTCGAAAGAAACTCCTCCGCTAATTCAGGACTGTCGAACAGCCTAACCTCTCCAGGAAGTGTATCAGACATTAGGTATTGCCAACCGTTCAAGCCAACTACCCCGTAGGAGCATCTAAGAGTTCGTGCAACGTATTTCATCACTCGACCTCCTCGACATCAATCTCACCTATTTCGGTGTTCGCAGGGGTTGGCACGGAAAACGATTTCGGTTTCATACCCAACCCGTATACCCTGTCTAGTGCGAGTTGACGGGCTTCCTCGGCAGTAGGTGCTTCCACGTCCTCGTCGAAGAGGAGCATTTCAGACCAAGTTATTCTGTATTTCATCACTCGCCCTCCCCTGCCTGTTCGATTGCCCATTTAGACATGATGCCCACCGCCTTGGCTTTCATCGAGGAATTAGTGAATGCTCTCTGCCTCCACCTTTTGCTCCCATCCTCGCAGTCTAGCAACCAAACATCCCCGTCAATAACCTCGAAGGTCGGGGGATAGGGTGGCGTCAAGTAGTCCCCTTGATCACCGTCATCTGTGCATTGAACTTCTACCCAGCCAGCAAACGGTTCCCCGTCTACCTCTCCGTATTCGTATTCGTATTCCATTATTAAACCTCCAATAGTTTCTTTGATTTTGCTCCATGAGCGAGAATCACAATGTTCTTCCGCTTATCCTGCTCCCCTCTGCTTCCATCGCAGAGCAGGCAGTCAACGCATTTCACACCGTGGGTGGTAGCGGGGCAAACAATTTCGCCCTTGTATACCTTGTTGTTGTAAGCCGTCCGAAAGGTTCGGAAGCCTAATCCCTTGGCCTTCCTGTATTCAGCGTAACTTCCCACGCTTGCCATACAGAAAAACCTCGACCATCGCGCCCAAATCTGTTTCCATTGGTGCGTATAGCCTAGCCATTTATCGTAGTCAGCCACGATGTCCCGCAACACATCCTTGGGTAGCATTGCTGGGTCACCATAGCCTCCGAGCCTAATTGTTCTTTTCATTTAACCTCCTTAAAGATAATGCGACCAGTTTTACGAGCAAGTAATGCTTCGGCTGTCGCATCGCCGAACCTCTTGCGTACCTCTTCCCAAAATGCTTTCTCTTGTTCGCTCATTACTCGACCTCCTCTTCAGGGAACAGTAGGACTAAGGCCTCTTCAAGTGCCATCTTCAGGTGCTTTGTGCGGTATTCACGTGGGACATCTTCATCTACCGCATAAACCAACGCCTTAAGTTTTAGTTCCAACTCGTTTGCTTGTTCGGATGCGCTCATCACTCGACCTCCTCTATCCCGACAAGCACCACCGTGCCAAACTTGTGGACAGGATAGTCACAGTCACAGGCACTATTGCTGTTGGCATAGGGCATCCAACTCGTCTCGCTATCTTCGCCCATGGCCTCGGCTTCGTTCATTTTATCAAGTTCCTCTCTAAGTATCCCCGTCCAGATATCTTGCCCACAGTCATCACACTTGGCTTTGAATTGGTAGGTGTATTTCATCACTCGACCTCCTCAGTCTTGCCTTTCTTCCAAGTAATGCTATCAGTCCATTGGCTCCAACTAGCACCGTCTTCGCTTTCGCACTTTCGACACCATATACTATTCAGGTCCAAGTCAAAAGATTCACTTACGCTGCCAGTATTTAGGTCTACCCACTCACGGGACTCGACCTCTTTACTGCCACAGGAATTACATCTCCATGCGTGTTCATTACTCATCACTCGACCTCCTCCTGACTCGCTATCAAGGCTAGGCAGTCTTTCACATACTCAAGGAGTTCGGAATGGGTGTAGCGTTCAAGCGGATTATCTCCGACCAGATGTTCGGCCAGTTCCGCATACACTTCTTTGTAGTCTTTGTGGTCATTACTCATCACTTATTCTCCTCCGTGCTCTTATGCACAGATTGGGGCGCTTGAAAAGGAAGCACATAGCAGTCGCCCAACTTGCCATGCCCTCGTCTATGTGGACAGTCCCCGCATACAGCAGAGTCTGCTCCGGTTTTGACCGCCTCCATAGGAGACTGGTCGGCGCACAGAATCCAGAGCGTGTCTAGATTACCTGTCTTCACATTTGTACTACCTCGCGACACGCACGCTTTGATGCGTCCGGAGTTGAACAGGCTTCTGCCTGTCCATAGTTTGTCAGCCATGTATTACCTCCAGTTATTTGGGATCAGCAGAAGTAGCCCACCCCTGAGGAGGTGAGCCTTTTAATCTCATGCTCAGGAGAGGACAGCATTTCCGCGATGAACTCTACTGCCCGCCGTTTAACCTCATGCTTAGGAGGGTCTTGGTCTAGCCCGAAGGCTAGGTGATTAGTGAGCAGTTTAGACTCATGCTCAGGAGCGCAGGATTTTCCATCTGGTAAACTAGTATTGCCCAATCGGGAAATCCCAACAGTTCTCAGCCAGCAGGCTGAGTGATTTGGTGAGCAGTTTAGACTCATGCTCAGGAGGGGCATTTCGTTGGTGAGTATGCCGACTCCCACAGATTTTACGTCGTGTCCAGGACGCTTTCCCTGTAGGCTTTTTGGTTTAAGGTATCCCCTACTTTATGTCCCGTGAATATCAGAACATTCGCCCCTAGAAAGGCAGGGACGTTGTTTGATCTAGCCCGAAGACCAGTTGATTGGTGAGCAGTTTAGGGTCATGCTCAGGACACGCCCCTATAGCATTGCGTTTAGTTCCTTCTTCACGCGACGGGCTGTCTCGCCTCGCCAGGTTTGAGCGTTACTCAGGAAGTACCGCACAATGCTCTTCCCCGTATCGAAGTCATAGTTTTCAGCAATCTGGTCGAGCGTCAACATTGCCTCCCAGTATGGTTGGGCAGCATAGTTTATGCTCTTCCAGTCGCTGTGAATTTCTTCCGCGATGCGGTAGAGCGGTCTGTGTTGCGTCTCTGTAGCAGTCATAAGCACCTCCGTGCTAGGTGGCGAGCCCGTATTGGTCTTGCCGTATGCTACACGCTTGATCTAGCCCGAAGGCTAGGTGATTGGTGGGGGATATCGCTCCCCCGAGCGGTCTAGGCGTTAGCCGCAGACTTTGCCTGGTGTGCGATGAAAAGGTTGATTCCCGCAGAAACCACCTCGCCATTCAATGAGATAGGCTTGTTTCCACTAGTCGTTGCGACTTTCAGGCTCTTCCCTGTAGAGGACAGCTCCCGCTGACCCTTGCCGATTGGCTTACAGATGAAGATCCCGCAGCCGGATTCTTCGACGTAGGAAATCGTTTCAGACACAGGCGTAGCAGACTTCAAAAGTTCTTTAAGACTCATATGGTAATTACTCCATTATGTCCCGCAGGAATAGCAGGACGAGAAGCCGCCATTCCTAGCCCGAAGGCTAGGTGATTAGTGAGCAGTTTAGTAGTCCACTACACCTCGGAAGACACCGTGGTAGCAACTTTCAGACCTCTTACTCAGGAGGGAGTGTCTAAAGCAGAAGCAGGAGTGCCAGAACGACACCGACAAGCCAGAACCCTTCGACCTCAGCAGAAGTCGGTGATCCGAGATGCTCTTCGACAAAAGAGAGAAAAGTTCGTTTCATTGAAACCTCCTTGGTTCTCTCTTTTCGGCAAACTTTCACCTTTTCGGCAAACTTTCACCCTTCATTATATATTGCCTTTTTTTGGGGGTTTGTCCCAACAATTCCCATCTTTTTTATGATATACTGGAAAAGAGCCTATGGGGGGCGATTGTGCTTCCCCTTTTCGGCTGAAATAAATAAATGACTGATACAACACTACGAAACAAGGCAAGGAGAATCCTAGGACTCTCCAAACCTTCCCCTTCCTCTTTCTCCCTCCCCTTGGAAAAGAGGCGCATGACGGCTCTGGAAGCCATTAAGGAAGGAGCTTATCGGGGGGCGAAAACTGTAGCCTTAGAATGGGGTTTAAAAGACTCTGCACGCTGTGAGGATTCTGCCTCCTACGCCTTGGAAGCTGTATTCGCTCGGTTCTTGTGCCATAAGGTCCCAACAATGGGGAAAGAAGGCAAGGTCCTACGCTTCCAAAGGGGAGAGAATAAAGGGAAGCCACGGTATACCCTTCAAAGGAATGACGGCTCTTTCCGCCTATGGGCTTCTTTTCCTACCATGAGAGGGGCATTCGCCTATGGTTGGACAATCGGCTTGCGCCATCAATTAAGGGTTCTGGAAAGGATGGAAGCAAAGCGAGAGCAAGCTTTAAATGACTCCATCGAGAATAGGAGGGTAGAATTAGCGTCCACCTTGGAAGGAATTGTGAAACAGGGTGAACTGAACCTGAGCCCAAAGGAGGAGAAATACCTTGTCCTAAAATTGGAAGGAAGCACCCATTCCAAGGCATTAGAAACACTCTTTCCTAAAATGAAAAAGACCAGTCGATACCGCATTGGCAACAAGATACGACGCACAATCAAGAGCAAACTAGGACAAGCGGAGCAAGAGTTCTAAGCCCACTCCCCTTTTCTCATGCTCTCCATGCTTCTGCATGGGGGGCTTTTTTTTTTGCCTTTTCGGAGCCACGCATGAGTTTATTTTATTTTCGCTTGCCGGTTCAAACCAAGAACCTATTGATCCACTGCGAGATGCCTTTTCCCCACGGGGCACGCACCCTCGGGGGTTATTAGGGGGGAAGAACACGCTTCAATATTTCTTTCTTTAGAAAGAGCTATAGTTATTGTTCTATTTAGGCTAGGCTCGTAGAGTTTAGCCTTTGTTTCCACGCATTGCGATATATGCTTATCGCTCCTTTCATTCCGCTCAAGCCTAATCGCCCAACCGCCGTCACCTAAAATATAGTATGGTCAGAGAGAAGTCAAGTCGTAATAAAAGATTTCTATAAGTTGTGGTTGAACGGGAGTTGGATTGGTATATATTGTATCCATGGTAAGTTTCAATCAAGTTCCTGGAATGGGTGTCAGTCAGATGCCCGGCACTCCTTCTGGCGGTATGGCATCCCCTCGTATGAAGGGTGGTGGTGGCGGTGGCGGAGGAGGGGTCGAGGGTGATGGTGGCATGAACCCTTATTTAATGGCTCTTTTAGGAATGGGTGCTTTGAGCATGATGAAGCCTGGTCAGGAGGTGTTTCAGCCTAATATTCAGGCGATGGGTGATGCTGGACAGCTTGAGGCGTATCGTGAGCTAATGAACCCTAACACCTACACGAAATTTGACCAGTTAGCTCGAATGCGTGAGGATGAACAGTCAGATGCCCGAAGAAATCAGGGGTTCTTAGGGGGTCTATTTAGTCGTTTGACTGGTGGTCTGTTTGAGGATTCTCCTCTTTCCAGTGCGGACTTTGCTCAGCAGGCGATGGATGCCAGATTAGACGCTTTCTACCGCCCGATGGCTTCCGGTGGTCCTGGTTGGGACGATATGCTTATGTCCCTCCTACCTGCTGGCGCCGCTTATGCCGGTGGACTCGGACGATAAGAAGGTCTTTAATGAGGATCTATACCTCAAAAAAAAGAAAGCCCTACGAAAGTGGGACTTGTCCACCCCACATTGGGCTAGCCTGGAGCGTTTTGTTAGGTTTTGCGTATATTCTTCTTTAGCGCCCCAAATCGCAGAGGAGCCCTTCTTAGACATTTGGAAGCGGGTTCTCGATAGGTCTAAGGACAGGAAACAGCTCCTTTTCCCACGGGAGCACACCAAATCCTCCATGGCCAAGGCGTTTATTTGCTTTGTTTTGTGTGAGCCGGCAGAGGCTTTAGGGGGTAGACAGATAAGAATCGCTTTTTGTGGCGAATCTAAGGCATTTGCCAACCGTTCGGTCAAGGCTGTGCGCCGTGCTTTGGAGACAAACCGCTGGATTCTCGCGGAATATGGCCCATCTAAGCCCTCTAAGGAGATGATTAAGCAGCGGGCGGCCATGCTTTTAGGGGAAGGGGGTGATCCAGACAGCATTTCACCACCAGAATGGACCCAAGGGGCGTTCCGTACAGCCCTATGCCTAGAGGGGGAGATGGAAACTGGGGTGGCTTTTGAGGAACCGTCTCTCTGGTCGCAGGGAATGGACCAGTCCACCACCGGATTCCACGGAAATCTGTATATTGTGGATGACCCTGTTGGGGAGAAGAGCTCAAAGTCTCCGGCCCGAAAGGAGAAAGCTAAGGGGGTCTGGTATGACCTCCAGTCTCAGTGCAATGCTGGCGGGCTCATTATTGATATCGGGACTCGCCACGCTGTGGACGATCTTCATGCCATGATTCAGGATGAGCACTGGGAACAGTTTGATATTGAGGTGTTTAATTGCTGGGGAGAGGGCAGAGAGCTAACCAGAGAGGACTTCAGGCGCCTTCCCACAGGAGATTATGAATATGTGGGGAGCATAGATGACGCACAGGTGTTCTGGCCCGGATTTGGCCAGCTCGAAGAGGACATCAGGAGAGGCTTTCCCCTGGAAGAACCAAAGCGGAGCGAGGTCGCCCTCAATAACCTAGCCAAGAAGCTCCATTCTATCCCGCCCCAGAGATGGGCTAACCAGTACCTGAATCGCTGTGTCGCACTCGAAGATCAAATTTTCCACGACTGGATGTTCAAGCACTACCAGTCCCTGCCTGCAAGAGTTTCCTCCTATGTCCTTACTGACTCAGCCACAGGGCGCGACAACCGTAGCTCTTACCGAGTGGTTGCAACCGTTTCCTTGGACGAGCATGACGTGGCTTACATCCGTGACCTCGATTTCGGGCGATGGGGTCCAGAGCAATATATCGAACGCATCTTGGAGCATCACCAGCGCTATGGTGCCAAAAAAATCCTCATGGAGAAGGTAGCGTGGCAGGAGTCTTTTAAGACTGTTATGGAGTTGAAATGCCGGATTACAGGGATACCTAAGCCTATGGTGGCTGATATACCTGGTCGGAGTGAGGTGTCCAAACTGGAGAGAATAGAGGGTCTAGAGCCACGGCTTCGTAACGGAGCCCTCGCCTTTGACCGCCAAATCGCAGGGAAAGTCTGTGACGACAAGGATGTCTGGAAGGAAATGATTGCCCAGTTTATACGGGTGCATGAGCTTGCTAATACCAAAGGAATCCTCCTAGATATCCCAGACGCCATCTCCGACATAGACTGTCTCGACATGAAGGGCCAGCGGATCTGTCGCCCTCACAAGAAGTCACGCACAGCCGTGCACAATCCAACCAGTATTTCCTCTAAAGATGTCATGCGTCCAGCCCACGAGGCACGGAAAAGGGCTAAAGCTGGCGGAAATGTGGGCTCTCTCTGGGGAAATGTTAAGCGAAGAGATCAAGGCAAAAAGCTCTGGTAGTCCATGGAGATGGCCTTTACCTAAGGTTTTCTACGAAAAACCTATCTTATTGATAGATTCTGGCCAGAGTGTAGGCGAGAGCGTTTTCATTGAGCGTTGGCGGAAATACTTGTGGGATACCCTGAAGAAGACTGCCCTGAATTTCAAGACTCCGACCGTGTGGATTCTGTATCCCAACACTAAACAGTGGGCCAGGCACGGTTCATATCAGGCTTCGGACTATGACAACTGGGAAATTCGCCCGATCAGGAGGAACGACAACCTAGAGAATGCTGGGATTTTGGCTACCGTTGCGAGGTTTGAGGACGGGTGCCATCATCTTGGGATCAAAGCTCCGTGGAGGGAGTGGAATTCTAAGGGCAGGAGAGCTGTTTGCGTGTACCTGAACCCGACCCAAGGGGACATAAATTGGGGGGTAATCCATCACGAAAAGTTTAAAAAGGGATTTAATCTTCCAAAATTTCACATTGGTGCGCCAAAAAATAGAGTTCTTCCAAAAAACTTTTTAGCGTGGGTCGATGATGTTTGGTGTTACGACACTGACGGAAAAGAAAACTTAAATAGTTCGATTGGCCCATACTTTGGAAAACGTATCCCTTGGTTTAACTGGTGGAAGAATGACCGTAAAGCCTTGCCTAAGTACGACTTTGGTATTGCCGGACACTGGAAAGATAACGGTGTTAATCGAAGCTTAGCGATTGCAAAAGATTGGTGTCCGGATTGGGGAAACATTCATGAGCCCCGTGTCGATAGAGAAAGTAGATGGGAGGAACTACTAGATACTACTGATTGTAGGTGGTATATGGTAGCTACTACTAGGGAAAGTATACCCTTCGATGCTATGATAGCAGTCGCTAGGGGTGCAACCTTAGTGGCTCCGGATGTCCCCGTGTTCTCTCAATTACCAGGAAAGAAGATTCTTTACCCCGCAAAAATGTCGGGCGAAAGGATCATCTGGTCTCAAATTGAGGTGAAGGCTTGGCTCCAAAACAAATTAAGGAAACATGGCAATAACAGCACAAAGTCACGGTAGCGTAAAAACATTCACAATTACTAGTCTGGCAGCGGCGGGTACAAGCGCAACCATGGATTGCACTGGTTACCAATATGCCATATTCTATGGGAACAAGGCGTCTGACCTTCTTGTGGTAGATGACGCAGATGGGACAAAAGTTATCCCTGCTGAGGTGTCTTTTTACAAGGCTGCCACAGCCGCCAATGCCGGGTATATGGTGAGACTTCCTCGTCGAATCAAGCTTAAGAATTCCGGGGCTTCTGAGGGGACTTTCGCCGTAGAGCTTCATAAGTTTAACGTACAGAGCACAGGCAGATAATGGCGTTTACTCGGCACACCCTCCCACAGGGAAAGCTGCAAAGAGGTTACGCGAAGGTCTACTGTGCGACTTGCGGCAAAGAGAGAACAAAGAATCTCTCTCGTGGGATGAGTGAGCCAAATCACTACTGTTCCCCGTCGTGTTATCAGAAGTACCGCGCTTATGCAACAACCAGGAATCTTCTGAAGATTGGCGTGGGCTCCCCGTTTAGTTCTTCTCCATTACCACCAACGCCTAAGTAATGGGAAACATCTCTAAAATTATCGGGACAGAACTCCGCAAGGCGTCTCAAGAAGAGTGGGACGAGAGAAACAATCCGGCTCGAAGGCCGGTCCGCCACACTGTCTGGAAAAATGGAACACAGAAAGGTGTGCGTGATCCTAAGGGCGGAGCCTTACAAACTCCAGCCCCTAAAATATTGAGAAGCAAAGTTGACAATCCGGTCTCCTGGGGGAAGTACCTAAAGGCGTATGACAATGAGGAGTTGCGCGATAAGCCTTGGGTAATTATGGGGGCCGGTGCGTCTTCTTTAAACTTACAACTAGAACTGCTTGACGGTTGCGTATTTTATGGAATCAACTGGACACTAGAGTGGTTCCGGCCAACCTTCCTGCAAATTATAGACGACGCCCCCTACGACGACCAAATCAAAAATAATGAGTGTTGGAAGGGGCAGGCGCGAAGCACGCAACTGGTGTGCTCTCGTTTCTTAGAGCAACGCCGAGGAGGGAATCATGGGAATTCCATTCTGACTTTTGACATTCACCATCCCGCAATCAAGAGTCGAGCCGGTGATGCGTTCTTTGCCGAAGACCACACAAAGCCAACCTCTTGGTGTAAGAACTCCCTGTGTTACGCATTGAATGTCGCCGCTTGGTTTAAGCCCAAGAAGATCCTTCTCGTTGGATTTGATTTCAAGGGGGAGCACTTCTTTGGGGACGGAAGGATGAAAGGGAGCGAGGGTCATTTTGGTCTCGCCAAACACTGTAAGGACGACACACTTAAGAAGCTTGAACTCATGCGAGACGATGTAATCGAGCATTCTGGTGCGAAAATAATCCAGGTCGGAGAGACCGCAATCGACATTTTTGAGAATGTCTTAACCATAAAGGAGGCACTCGATGCCAACTGAAAAGAAAAAGAAAACTGTAAAGGCAAAGAAGGCGCCTGTTATCACTAAGGCGGACGTGTTGTCCGAGCTTATAACGGAGGTCCGAAAGACCAATTCGCCATTAGCCGACAAGTTCCAATCAAAATCTGACGCTGCTAAGTAATGCCAGATAAGCAAATCGTTACAGACGGATCACAGGATTCATACGACCTTGAAACTGCCAAGCAGTTTGATGAGGCGTTTGCCCTGTCTGACAACCGAGCGAGTAACGAGGAGCTAGCCGAACGAGCCAGCCGAGTTGTTCGAGGATGTCTTTCTCAGGCGGAAAACGATGTAAGGAAGCATCGAGATCGCTGGTATGCCATGGACAGATTATGGCGTCACGAGTCTCTGTCAGACAGGGCCGAGGAGTATGCCGTTCACATGGGTGGTCCGTTCAAGGCTGGAGAGGAGTATGCCGTTAAGATGAAGTCGTCTGTCTTTGGGCAGAGAGGGTTCATTGACGGCGAGGTGGAGAACGTGGAGGACGAAGAGAAGTCCGCGCTGTCCATTGCTTTGATTGAGGAGCAGATTAAGACCGAGGCGCGTATGCCACAGAATGCACTCGCTCACTTTCGTGAAGCCGCAATCTTTGGTAATCGTTTTGGCAAGGTGATTCCAAAGAAGGAGGTTCATGTGAGCCTTACCCGTGAGGTAACTGGTGTGACAATGCCAGACGGTTCAACGAGGTATGTCTTTGAGAAGCCCGAAGAGGAGCGATTGGCGTCTAATAAGCTTTCCATTCTCCCCGTATCTGTCTTTGACTTCCGCATTCCGGAGACGGCGGACAGCATAGAGGATGCAGGATGGTGTGGTGACTACTCGTTCCCTTCTCGCAGAGACATCGACGAACTAGTAGAGCGTGGAGACTATGACTCGGCACGAGTGAAGGAGTTGTTCGATTTAGTTGACAAGGATAAGGAAGCGAAGCTTGATTCAACTCCGTCAGGGTTTGACGCAGACAGTGTCTTTAGGAGCACACAGGGTGGCAAGGATTTGCTTGGGGCCAAGAAGGATAAGGGGCCACACATAGATCAGATTGCACGGTTCGAGTGGTGGGGGGACTTTGATATTGAGGGAACCGGAGAGGAACTTCCCTGCGTTATTACGATCCTCCTTCCCGCCAGTCAGAACCAGCCTGTCTTTAGCGAGGCCGTAGGCGGAACAGTTGTTCGGGTAACACGAAACCCATACCTACACCAGAAGAAGCCGTATCTAAATCATCCTGTTATCAAGAGAGAGGGTGAACTATACAGCCCCTCAATCCTAGAGATTGCAGGCAAGCACTCTCACTTTGAGGACGAGTTGGCGGCCCTTGGTTTAATGCAAGGTTACCTTGAAGCTTCTCCTGTCATGGAAGTCGGTGAGGCTTCCGGTGTTGACGAGCAAGATCTAGACGGACCACTTCCGGGTAAGGTTCTCTTCACAGAGCAACCCGGTCAGGTTGGGTTTATTACGCCCCCTGTAAGAAGTGGAAACGCTGTTCAGTTGGCGGAATACTTCTCTAAGAAGGCCACTGATGTAGTGGGAATGGGTCGCCCAGACAATGCCCCGAGAACTGCGGCGGCTGGAATCTTGACGGAAGCTCAAGAGATGGACCAAAGACTTGTGGGATACATTGATGCATATGAGAACCACTGGCTTGTTCCTCTCGCTGAGTTTGCCCACGCATACAACAAGCAGTACATGACATCCGAGAAGAAGGTGAAAACCTTAGGTGTTAAGGGAATGAGGGCCAACGATATCCGCACGGTTCGCCCAACAGATGTTTCAATCGACCTCCGCTTTGAGCCGGTTGTAGGGCGCAAGTTGGTACAGAAGGCTTTCCAGGTGCAGGGCTTGCAGAACTGGTTCGATAGGGCTATGCAAATGAACATGGTTGCGAAGCAGTCAGGTGAGCCCCCTATGTTTAATCTCTTTGAATTCGCCTCGCGGATATTCAAGGACGGCTTTGGCTTCACGGATATCTCATCCTTGATGACAGCGCCACAAGACCCAGAAAACATGAGGACTATCGAGGAGGAGCATAAGGCATTCTCCATGGGAGAGCGCCCAGCCGTTCAGAAGGGGGAGAAGACTTGGATGCACGTTCAGGGACATATCGCATTCCTTCGTTCCGGCCAAGCGGCTCAGTGGAGACAGGAGGACAAGCAAGCCTTTATCGATCATGTCTTCGATACCATCAAGCAGTTCGAGAAAGAGGTTGCTCAGGCAGTACCAGACACGGCGCAAATTGTTGGACAACTCTTTGAACAGCTCGGTGGTTTTGGGGAGCCAACGACTCCTGGTGGGATGAGTCAAAACCAAGGACAACAGGGAGGAAGAGGCGTCGCAATGCCTTCACAGAACGTGGGTAGTCCAAACTTCCGTAGACCAAATATGCCTATGGCGCAAGGCGCGTCTATGCAGGCCGCACCTAACATGGGAGCAATGTAATGAAGCTTTGGGAAAAAGAAAAGCGGGCTGAGCGGAAACAAATCAAGCGTTGGGATGAGCCAACCATTATTGGGCTCAAGGATCGCCCAGAGTGGAAGGAGTTAAAAAAAATGGTCCTTGCTAGAGCGTCTTCTAAGAAGATTAAGTTGTATAGTGAAGACCTCTCCCGGAGAGAATTTGAGTCTGGACGACTGATAGGCTGGCTAGCCTGTTGTGAGTTCATGCTTAATCTCCCGGATTCCCTTGAAACCCGAATGGAGAAATCCGATGGCAAAGAAAGTTAGTCGTAGTAAGTGGACAGATGATTCACTGAGCAAAGCTGCTGGTGAGGCTTCCCTTAAGAAGGGTGGCAGCATTGGCGGTAAGCGCGTTTTCGGTTCCAAAGCCCCGAGCTTTGACCGTTCTTCCGGTGGTCGTGTAAAAGGCCACAAGTAAAGGACGTACCGAGGGTTCGTCCCCCTCATTTCCCGACGTAACTGGAGCTCGTCAGCCAGAGAAATATGACCGAAGAAAATCAACCTACTCCGAAAGTTATCCCGCCACAGGGCGTGGGGGGTATCGACTCGTTGGCACAGCAAATCGCTGAGTCACGAGCGGAGGCTGTAAACCCTGCGGAGTCAGCACCCGTAGAAGCCCAGGCGGAAGGACAGGAATCGCACCCTGTAGAAGCACCTGAAGTTCAAGAACAAGCGCAAGAGCCGACTTCGCTGTCCGGCACTGAAACTCAGGAAGAACTCACAAACATGGGATATGGCTCCCAAAGCAGTGAACGCATCCGAAAACTGGCCAGAGAGCGCAATGAAGCGAAGGAGGCCCAGGAGAAAGCTATTCAGGAGAACGCCCAATGGCGTTCCTGGTATGAGCAAAATGCGGCACAGCAGCAGACGGGTCAGGTCCAGCAAGCTACCAACAACTTTGGCAATGAGCCGACCATGGAAGCCTTTAACGAGGTGTTCCCTGAAGAGGGAACCATGGAGGAGCAGGAATCGTGGAAGATCCGCAAGGAGGCCCACAAGATTGCTCAGACGGAAACAATGAAAGCCATGAAGGCGGTAGCAAACCTAGTGGGGCCGATGTTCGCACAGAACGCCCAGACCGCAAGAGAATCAGATTGGAAGGGCTTAGGCCCAGAGCTTCAGCGGTTTGGAACTTCTCGTGAGGAATTGGAACCCCTCGTTGCCGAGATGCTTCGTCAGCAACCTACGCGAGATTTGCGTGGAACTGCTTACGACGCGATGGCGATGATTGGTGCGCTGAACCCTGACAGTCACACTGCTCCTCCGCCCGTTGCCACACCAGGTAGTGGAAGAACCGCACCAGCGGCGAAGCCACCTCCCCAGCAGACTCGTGCCGACATGGTCACAGGGCTACTGTCGAAGATGAAGACGCAGGGAACTGAGGGGCGCCATTCCGATTCCTTAAACACATTGGCGGAACTCTTTTCAGTGAACCGTCAACAGGCCAACTAGGAGGTAGGTCATGTCAATTATTGGCAACCAGAATGTTCGTTATTCGGGAACACAGTCGCGTCAAATCAAGGAGTCCGTCCTTGATACGATTATCGACACCGCCCCGATGCAAACCCCGCTCATCGCTATGTGTAAGCGTGGGCGTTCACCCAAAGGCATCTTTCACGAATGGATGCTTGATTACTCGGGGGCTTACCCCACAACTTCCACGGATATTCACACTCGTGGTGAAGGCGATGATGCTGACCCAATGGCCACATCAGAGCGACAAATGCTCAAGAACAACACCCATATCATTGGGCGTTCTTGGAGCGTAACCCACACCCAAGAAATTGTAGACAAGTACGGCGTTGCTTCTGAATTCGATTACCAAGCTGCTAAGCAAGCTCGGTTGTTGGTTCGGGAGGCTAACTGGGCTCTATTGAACTCTACGATTGCTGATGATGCTTCAAACGTCCCTAACACCACCGGCGGAACCAACCGCACGATGGCTGGGCTGTCACAGCTTCTTGATGTTCCTTCGGGAGTAGTGGCTAACGGTACCGTGCCTACTGGCGCAAAAGGTGCCAATAACACACAGGCTGGCACTAACCTTGCGGCCACTGACATCACCGGTATCCAGAAAGAGACCTGGACCAATGGTGGCGTTGTAAGTGGATCTTTGCAAGCTTTAGCTAACGGCACGGAGAAGCAGCTCGTTTCCGAGTTGTTTGCTCCATCAAGCACAATCACAAGCCTCTACCGTCGTCAGTACGGAACCTCTGAGGCAAACGAGATCAATCTTCCGATTGACCTTGTTGTGACTGATTTCGGCGAACTCCATTTCCACTTGGATCAAGCCGTACCATCTGGACTCATCCACGCATTTGACCCCGAATTCTTCGAGATCAATGTGTTGCGTGACTTTGAAGTCATTGAACTAGCCAAGACTGGACCTTCCAAGCATGGAATGGTTGAAGTTGAATTGAGCTGTTCTTTGTTGGCTCCAAACACCGCATGGACCTTAAACGGCGTCGCCTAAGCGATTAGCATAACGGGAGGGGCCAGCACGCCTGGCTTCTCCCTCTTTACCTACCATGACAATACTCGCCTACGTCGGAGAATGCCCACATTGTGGGGCCACACACTGTTTCACAGAGAGCAGTGATTGGATTTGCAAGTCCTGTTCTGAAAACGTGAACCACCTGCCTGAAAAAGCAGAGGTACCTACGGTCTATGCTGTGCCTAGTGATAGGGACGGAATTTCAACTGGTATGCAAGTGGATGATCGCAAGAACACAGCAAAGATTGTGGACACTTGGACCAAGGAGGGTGGCTCCAAAGAAGTAGATGGAGCACGGATGGGGTCAAAAATCCCCTCGTCCATTTACCACTCGCGCTTAAGGGATGACCCCCATTACTGGAAAGACCCGAAGAACGTAGCCAAACACCGGAGATGGAACATTGGCCGATAGATCCACAGACCTTTTCTTTGAAGATAGCTTTAACAGGGCAGACAATACTGCGGTCGGAAACGGCTGGGCCACCAACGGAAACCTCCAGATTAAGGATAACGTGGTGCGCCAAACTGGTTCCGGCGGAAACGCCAATGCCCGCATGGGTCAGTCGATTGTAGGCGTTGCCCCAGGCATTGGAAACGAACTCCAGATTGGAGCCTTGTTTGCTATTACGGATGTTTCTGCCTCAAGGTATGCAACTATCCTTGTCGGGCCTGATTCAAACCTTATGTATGGGTATGGATTAAAGGTCAAGTATACCTCTGGCTCCGCGCTTGATTTAAAAATCATCAAGCAAGACAACGGAACCGACGCAGATCTTATTGCGGTCACCGGAATTGAGGCTGAAGCCGAAACTGATGGGGGCTCAGCCCTTAGCGTGTTCCAGCGCATAGCGTTTAGCGTTCGTCACGAGGAAGGAGCGACCATTCTTGAGGCTTACTTGAACGACGAGGAGCGGCCTCGTTTGACTTTTACAGACAGGAAGCATCCTGTCCACCAGCAACTTGATTACTTCGGGTTCCGCTTTGGCGACACGGTAACCAGTGAGGGCTATGTTTATCTTAAGCATATCGCCATCCAAGCACTGTCAGACAAGGGCGACGACTTCCAGTTTGTACCGGACTACTATACTTTTGGGAAACTTAAGTCCATTGTTAGGTCGAGAGCCCTTCGTGACTCAAACTCTCTTGTGGACGACGAGTTCTTTGGAGACCTTCTCAATGAGGCACAGCAAGAGGCAGCAGAGTTTGTTGGCCGTCCAAGTTGGCTTTCCGATGTTCACTCTTTTGTTCTTGCTAATGGGACAGAATCTTATGAGCTTCCAGGAGACACTGCATATGTAGACGATGTCGTATGGGATACTGGACAGCAGACGCCTGTCCGCATTGTCCACGAGTCGGACTATCGTCGGACCGTAGGGAGCTCATCTTCGGGTCGCCCTTATGTTTTCCGAGTTGATGGGCGTGGCCCAGACGGTGGTCTTCTCCTTAAAGGGTATCCAAAAACTGATGCGGACAGAGCCTACGAGGTTCGTCGGTTCCGGTCTCCGAGCGTCATGCTTAACAACAATGACATCCCTGATGTTCCACAGTCCTTTGCTTACTCACTTATCTGGGGGGCTCTATTGGGATATTCAATGCGTGACAGTGACAGGACACATATTCAGGCTGCGGCTGCTCGTTGGGAGTCATCCTTACGCAGGATGCGCCACGCTGAGAGGAAGCTGATGCAGGGTTCTACCGGATTTATATTGACCTCTGGAGTTCGCAGGAGCAATCTTCTCGGCAACACAGCGGTTGAGTCTTCTCGTTATGGAAGCCGGAGGTTCTAATGCCTAGGTTTGTTCATCCACCAGAGCCTATCGCTCCACCATATTGGCGGGGCGCTTCAGACTTGGCGGGCGATGTTGGAGACCTTATCTATGGTTCTTACAACCGAAGCACAAATATATTTGTAAAGGACGGCACGGCTGTTGCGAAGCGACGTGGGTATACAAGAGCGTTCTACGAAAGGTTCTGGGGTAATGCCGATGTCACTTATGGAAGAGAAGCCGGAAGCAACTATCTCATCGTAGGTGATGGGGAAGGTGTCAAGGTTCTCTCTAGCCTTGTTCCGAAGCCAAACATTGGTAACGGATACGATGACCCCTCCTATCCCGTGGACAACTGGAACCGTTCGGATGTTGCAAACATTCAAGTAGATGACACAGGGTTTCATCCGTGGGAGGAGAGTGCGGGAACTCGCCTATCGGGCTTTACTGGGTTTGAGATTGTTAGTAATCAATTAAAGTTGGACGAGTCTGGCAATAAGGGGTCGCTAGACATTATGCTTCCTACGCCATCACCTGCATGGGTATTTGGCTTTGAGCTTGACCTGTCCAACCTTGGCGTTCCCACAGGGGTAAACAGTACAGACAGGCACAGGATTGGAATCACTATAGGCTTACCCCTTCGGTATCCATTGGACCCGAACGAGACAGAACTAAATGTAGAGTGGGGATCAAACGATGTTTACGGTGGACAGACAATAGACGTGTTCCCTCATGCCGCACCAGATGAGTTTCCTTGGATGGGCGTAGGATTCCTGATGGAGCTTGGGAGAGACCCGGCAGTGTCTGCGGACAAGATAGGTCACATCCAACCCACGCTCCATGTGTTTAATAGCACTTTAAGAGAGGGTGATCGCCCAACGCACTCGCGTGTTGGAAACCTCACTCGTGTAATTGGAGAACCTGTTATAGGCGACACAGCAGACGAGTACCCTGGTTCAGCGGAAACGTATTACATAGAAGTTGGCAAGACACTTCTCACGGACAGCCAGGTTCGGTTCAGGGCAAAGGTGTGGCAGGGCTCCAAGGAAGGGGCTCCTTTTTCTGACCCTGTCATTGATATAGAGAAAATTGCGAGTCGAGTCGTTTCTGAGAATGGGCGCTATATCAATCTGATATCTCCAGATGGGAATTCTGGACATTTCGGTATTGCAAGTATTGTAGATGCAGATACTGCTGGTCATATGCTCCTCGACAATTTCATCGTTAAAACAGGATTCACAGGATAATGGCTACATCACCCACCTACACCTGGAACAGGAACAGTGCGACACAGGACGCTTCTCTCTCTGACTGGACAACCGGCTCTCTGGACGAGTGGACCAAATCGGGAACAGTAAATCAGATATCAAGTTCTGAAAGATACGGATCATCTGGTAGTTCGGCGCACCTAGAAGAGAGTTCGTCTTTATCACAAAAGATCCCCTTTGTCGAGACGGTTTCTACCACTTTATATGGGCGTAGGATGGCGGAGACAGAGAATCACCTCTTTGATTTTTACGCGAAGCCATTTACCGGTGTAAGTGGAAACCAAAGGGTTAAGGTTACGGTTCAGTTGCGAGATGATTCTAACGTCATTCAATATGACTATGACTGGTTCGCCAGACAATGGAGAGTCTATGACTCTGGTGTTGGGGCGAGAGAGTTCTATTTCAATATTAGTGCCAGTGTTGGCTGGACGCATTTCATTCTCCCTAAGGTTGTAGCGCCCTCTTCTGCGGGGACAGATGTGGCAGAGGACTGGGTGTGTGAGATTAAGATTGAAACGGACTCGGCGAGTGAGGTTTACCTTGACGAGATTCGTGTCTCTATATGGGCTTCCGATATAAAGGCTCACCGCCTTGGCCCGTATACCGTGCTCAATAATGGTCGGAACTATCCGGTTAAGTACGATTCACGTTCTGGGACAGTGTCCGAGCTGTCGATGAACCCTCCTTATGAGACTCCGAACAGTGGGCTCCCCTCTGAAAGCAGGCAAACCGGAACTGGAGACCTCACGGAGAACGGGTGGTATGGATGGGCTTATACATTCTTTAACGAAGACCTCCAGGAGGAGTCCGCCTTTCCGCTTGGGATTACATCGACCACGGGTTTGTTCCGATTAGATTCTGAACTCGCATCTGGTACCCCTGCGGAAGACCAAGTCACACTAGACTTCGCTGGCATTGAGATTCCCAACACGGAGAACGACCGGTCTGTAGACAACCCCGGTGTCAAGAAGATTCTTGTTTATCGAACTCTTGGGTACACAGACCTTGAGGACGCAAGCGGTGAGGATGCGGTGACTGACGCCCTCAACAATGGACTCGTGTACTACGAGGGAGAGGTGGACCTGTCTGCGGCGACAACCTTTGTTTCTACTGTTTCTGACGACAACCTTCCGGGCGTCATTGGGTTCATCAATAACACGGACATCTCAAGGAAGGTCTCTCCGGCGTATGACACATCCACAATTTACCGGAACAGAATGTTTATTGCTGGTGGCCCCGTGTTCTCGGAGGGTATGTGTAAACCAACAACCGACTCGCACTTTGTGCTCGGCTCGGCGCAAGGATCGGCCACGCACCCAACAAACTGGAACAGGAGCACAGAAAGAATGCTTCTTCAGATTGACGGGGAGAGCGGAACCTACCCTATCGAGAGGTATATTTACCCGAACGATTATGGCACAGACAGCGTAGAGCAAATTTACTTGTCCTTCCCTTATGAGGGGGGGAACAGTGGTGCAAATGTGAAGTACAAAATCTTCCCTGTGAACTCTCAGGTTTATTACAGCGAAGAGGGCGATCCAACCAACTTCGCGGCTATGGGGTATTTCACCCTTGATGGCACAGAAGGTGAGCCCGTGACGGGTCTTGTGGGAGCAGGGTCTGACATGATGGCAATGACTCGCAATTCAACCTACTCGTTCTCATGGGACGTAAACCCGTATGACATCGGTTACGCGGCACCGCTTTCACAGTCGATTGGATGCACGGCTCCGGACTCACCTGTTGAAATCAGGGGCGCCGCATTCTGGTTATCTAACCAGGGCGTTGTGAAGCGTGACGAGCGTGGGGCTGTAGAGATTATCAGCAATACACTTCAGGATATGTTTACTGATCCAGAGGATGGCGATTATGTTGTCCGAGACCCTGTCACCCAGTTGTCTTCAGACGCAAGGGGCGTCCACTATGGACCTCGTCAACAGTATCTGCTAGCGGTGCGAACAAGAAACGCAAAGATTGGTTGCGATCTCGTGTTGGCATACAACTACTTCTTCGAGTCATGGGATATCTTCCGCTTAAAGTCTGAGCTATTAAATTGGACATGGGCCGTTGACGATGATGGCAACGACACCCTCTTGTTTATGGATGTCTACGGAAACCTTAACCAGTGGGACGTAGGCGAGGTAGACGGCGGAGGGGAGCAACCCTCTGGAGAATCCGTCATCATTGCTCAGTCTTCGGGAACAGTGGCATCAGCCACATCCACAACGGTTACCGCAAGCGGTACGCCTTGGGCTAGATTTAGTACGGGTTACTGGGAGGGTTCTGTGGTTCGCTTGGTCTCAGGTACAGGGGCTGGTCAAGAGAGATCCATTGAGAAGTCAGACACCAATACTCTGTTCTTGAATCAGGAGTGGGATGTTAATCCAGATACCACCACATCTTTTGAGATAGGTGGCATTGACTGTGAGTGGAATCTAAAGTTCTCCAACCTTGGGCTTCCAAGTCGTGTCAAGAGAATGAAGTTCATTTCGATTGAACACAAGGAGGAGTCTATCGGTGGAACCGCAGAGGTGCGGGTCTTCAAGGAGTTTTCAAAGGAAGATGAGTTCTCGTCACGGTCTCTTGCTGTTCCGACCTTTCACACGGCCACGGAGCCACGGAGCGTTGTCGGGTGTTCCGATGCCGCAGGATATAACCTTCGCATTCAGCTCAAAGCAGACGGCCCTCAGAAGCCCCTAGAGGTGCGAAACATTAACGCAGTAATGGAAAGCATGGAGAGCGATTGATGGCAGTACAGCGCGTTGGCACGGGTGTAGGGGGAAGGCTTGGTGGCCTCCCTAACCTGTACGCATTTCAGTACCAAGTCAGTGGCGGTTATGAGGGGGCAGGGTTTTATTCAAACGAGCGTTACTTTGGGGTTGTACCCCCTGTTGTTCAGGATGCGGTGCCGACGGCGATAGTTTGCTCTATTGTTTTTGACACAGCGGAAAGCGGGGCAGACGCTAGCAATTACACTCAGGTTGAGTTCCGAGTGGGAACAACCTCAACATATAAAATAATCGCTACGTTGAATACCACGTCGAATCCTGTAGCGGGGAAGCCTGTTCAGGCTACAATTTACAGGCATCTAGAGCCAGGAGAGGGGCTTTGGGTGTATGCTACACGGGTTGGTACGGGGAGCGTCAACCTCAATAGTGTGCAGTGCTCTTTCGCCATTGACTTTGCAGGGGAGAAAATCATTTGAGTTACGAACAAATTTTAGGACAACGACCATTTGTGCAGGGGGGTATTCAGGCTAACCCATATGCACAGATGTTCTCTAGCCTCGTTGGAGACATCGCAGGCTTTAGGCAAGAGCATGGAGGAAATGCTGGCGGAGGAAGCCCGATGTTCTCCGCTTCACTGCCTCATCAGCCCATAGCGCAGGGAGCCGCACAGCAGGCCGCGCCACAGACTGATCCCTACCTGAGCCTCGGATTCTCTGGTGGAGGCAACTCACAATTCCAGCGTCGGAAGGCGCCAGTTTCTACAGTAACGGAGAGTTATTATGGTTGAACGATTTTACAGACCAAAGGTGACAGATGAGCCAGCAGCACCGATTGGGCTCTTGAAGAATATGTTTGACCCTTCAATGTCGCTTGGCAGGGACATATCCGGTGGCGGGGTACCAGCTCCGATTAACATTGGAACTCAGTTGGATACCGGCGGAAAGTACGGACTAACCGCTTGGGATGATTTGTGGGGAGAGGGTGGAGAGATCACGGACATGGACGCACTGCTTAGGTCCATGAACTTTGGTTCTGTGATGCACTCTCCTGGAAAACGAGCCGGTGATGCGGGTCGGTCGGGCTTTTTGTATATGGGTGGCAACGACACACCAACAAATCCTTATAGGCACTCAGACCCTTTAACGAAGTGGCTTCATGGCCTTGGTTATCAGGGTGTTGAAGGTGGCTCCACTTGGTATGGGCGAGACAAAAGAGACATCGGAGGCAACTGGTACAACCCTGACTCTCTCTGGTTTTCTGGCGAGGGCATGGACCTGGAGAATGCTACACAAGACAGTCTTAACCAGTGGGCAATGGACACTTATGGTGTCCCCCTTCAGAATTTGGCGGCATACGGCCCCGACCAGCATGAGACCATGCAGTCTTGGTATCAAGACCCAACACAGTGGTGGAACCCCGAAATGAGAGGGCTTGATGTGACATCTATTCCAGGGTTTTCGGCGGAGGAGTCCGCTGCAATGATGGAGGCTTTTCAATCATCCTATGACACCAACAGGGCCATGAAGGAACAGCGTATGGCCAATGCCATGATGCAACTACAGGGGCGAGGGATGATGGCTGACCCAAACATGGCTCGATCCGCAGAAGGAATGAGGCTCTTGGCTCAGGCGCCACAGGCCATGACATACGCACAGGGGATGCGGAGGATGGCCCCTGGTCAGTTAGGTTACGAGGGAATGATGGCCCTTGGCCTTGAACCATACCAAACAGCTAGAGCTCTAGGAAACTACTGGAACCAATATACATAACAATGTGGTGGGACAATCCTGAAAAATTTCAGCCGAAAGTCGAAAGGTTCTCGGATTACAAAGGCTATTTCCCTGGAGCAAACCTAGGGGACGATATTGCTACGCTTTACAACAAGGCGGCGATGGAGGAGATGTACGGGCGCAAGCTTGGCGTCGAGATGCAGAACGCTTATAGTCACGCAAACCAGTCTGCTCCAATGATGCAGGCGATGGGCGTTAAACCGCAGATGATGCAACAGCATCTTGGTACAGCCAACCAGATTATGGCTCCACAGTTTAAGCCATCGGGAATCGCTGAGACCTTTGGTGCCGAGAGGCTTGCTATGAAGCAGTCCGACCAGATGAATCGCCTGATGAGTGATATCAAGGAACACAACGCACCAGGCTTCTGGGACAAGTACGGGTCGATAATAATGAACGCCGCGCTTATGTTTATGGGTATGCCGCCCGCCGCCGGTAATATGACCATGGACAGTCAATACCCCGGTGGAACTAACAACCCCAATAGCGCAGCCTTTTTCGATCCATCATTAAGCACTAGAGTAGAATAAAACAATGGCATTTGAAAAACTAATACCACAGATTGCACAGAATCCACAGGTGATGCTTCAGGCGGCGATTGCTGCCCAGCAGGCCGCAAACCAGCGCAAGCAGTTTGCTATCCAGAACTCTCAGAACATAGGCGATGCGCTTCTCAAGGCATGGCAAATGAAGAAGGCCGGAGACCAACAAGCTATCGAGAATCAGATGGCCGAGCGGAAGATGGGCTTTGAAGAGGACAAGTTCGGGAAGACCTTTGGCCTCCAAGAGAGGAAGTTTGAGGAGTTAGACCTTGAGCGCCTAGCGATGGAAGGTCGCTTGACTGATGCACAGATTGACCATATGGCTTCCCAGGACATCTTGAATGAAGTCCAAGCAGATCGCCTTAGGAAGTTAATGCCGAGTGAGGTTTCAAGGGCAGAGTCCGAGGCGACGGTTGCGGAGGTGGGAGCAGAGTTTGCCAAACCCGGGGCTGAGGTCGCACTTTCTCAAGCAGAGGAAGATCTGAGGGCTAGGTTGATTGCGAATAATATCGATGAGGAAACCGCAAACGCTGTTATTGAAGTTAGGAGACGGCAACCAGGATTAGACGAGCGTGAGATGAAAGTCCGAGAGGGTCAACTTGAGGTGTCTCAGTTTGCTCAACAGCTACAACAACAAAGAGACCAGTTTGCCACACTTAAGGAGTGGAACGCCGAAGACCACCGAGCGGCACTGATTAACCTAGAGAAAGAGAAGATGGGTTACACGGCAGGCATTGAGTCTATCAAGACGAGCAAGGATGCTGTTGCTGTTCTTCAGAAGCGTGCTCAGTTCTGGGACGCTATAGCGGCTAAACCTTCCGCCGAGAAAGGTTTTCAAATGATGGTGGGTGAGGGCGCCTCGGACGAGGTGAGTAAAGCCCACGCTAGGAGTGCGGCCAACAAAATTCGGGAGGAGATGAAGCGGAGAGGGCCAAACCATTCATACACAAACCAAGACGTTATAGACATCTTCAACTCGGAGCCCAAGTGGACTGCGACTGCTGGAGGAGACCCCGGAGGTGGCGGAGGTGGAGCCGGAGATGGCCTCACAGATGAGGAGAGGGCGAATATACATGATAAGCTTTTCAATAAACGATGAGGCCCATTCAGCGTCCATGGTCTGAGGAGGAGCCCATAGAGGTTCCTAAGGTAACGCCTGTCAAAGTCGCCGCCCCTGTAGTCGAAGACCCTGAGCCGGAAGAGCCGACCCCCCCTGTAGTCGAGCAAGACCCTGTAGTCGAGCAAGACCCTGTGCGTACGTTCCCGGACGTGGAAGGGATGGTCGAAGAAGGAGAGGCCAACGTAGGTGTTGCCCAGATTCTTAAGGAGCTTCATAAGGAGGCGGCTGTGGGCTTCTATGGGCAACACTTGCCCTCTCTTGTGGACGACGAAACAGAACTAGAGCTGGCAATGACGGCGTACAAGTACATTGTTGACTCTGGAGGCACTCCGGAGAAGTTCAGAGAGGTTTTGCTGGAGAACGGAAGGACACAGGAGCAGGTGGACAAGTCACTGGGCCACCTTCAGGTGTTCAGGAAAAGGCAGGAGAGTTTGTCCGCTATGGCAAATTCGATGTCCATAGAGTCCAGGAAGCAAGCTCTTCAGGATATTGTCGAGAAGTATCCTGGCAATACGGATATGTTGAGGCAAGCCGGAGAGTACGCACACGCGGCAGGGGACAGGGTTTCAGCAGAACTTGCGTTTAACGCCGCAGACCAGCAGGATCAAGTGAATGCTGCACGGGCCTTTGCCGGTGCGACTCGTCAAATTCAAGCAATGGGTCCGGGGCTCATCAAGATAGCGGAAGACATCGACTTTTCCGATGCGAGCGGCTATGACTTCATGGCCTCATTATTAAAGAAAGTGTATAAATTATCCGAGGGTAAAACAAGGGTGCTTCCCGAGTTCAAAACCAAAGATCAATGGTTTCGTGAGAATAAGGGCCGATTAGATTCCGACAAGAAAGCACTCAAAAGAAAAGAGGGTTTTGTTGAAATCCTCAAGGAGGCAGGCAGGTGGCTTGAGGAGGATTATGAAAAGAAGCGGCTGAGTGGTGAGGTTGGTTATCAGTCAGAAGGTGGAAAGTTGTCTGCCGAAGCCATAGGCGGAGTGATGAAAGCAGTGTCCGCCTATTACGAGAAGTTCCCGGACAAGGTTCCCGACTACAGCAATCTAATGGAACACTTCAGGGAAGCTCAAATAGCCCTCTTGGAAAGAGATGCCAGCGCATGGAAACGGCACGCGCAAGAAGGGGCGATGAGCCTAGCTGAATACGCAGGGGCTGTCCTTGGTTTCGGATCAAGGGCGGTCGGTGGTTTCCTTGAAGGTGGTGAGCAGTTCAGACCCGCTATGTTTGCTTTTGCGGACGGAAAGGTGTTTGATAACTGGTCCGGCGCTTTCCTTTACTCCAGGGAGTTGCTTGAAAAGGGTGGGGTTGACCGCGAAGACCCACGACTTCAGCGTGCACAAAGAAATTACAGAATAAACTCTGGCTCAACGTGGGGGCCAGCAATGGGGCGGCTTATGGCGGCAGACTTCGCAGATAAAATGCTCGTAAGATCGGGTTCTCCACTACATGAGGAGGATGCTATTTACGCTAAGCCGACCGTCATTGTCGGAAAGACACAGGAAGAGAAGGGTATATGGGAAAGGCTTGGCGACGCAGGAGAGGGTGTGTTTGACACATCAAGAGACTTCTCAATGGATGTCCTCTTGTCAAACTGGAGAGCTGGAAGCTATGAGTCGGGCATAACAACTCTTGGCTTTAATGCCTTTATGTTTGATGTCCTTATTGATCCACTCAACGCAGTCGGGACACTAGGCAAGGGCTTGGTTAGTGCATCGGATATGGCTCTCGGAGCGGCTTTACGAGGAACGTCTACTACGAAGAAGCTTATCAATTCCTTAGACGATATACTTAAGCCTAAGCCTAAGCCTAAGGGCAAGGCCGATGATCTCTTGGGGCATATTCCTAGACCTAAACTTACCGAGAAGAGAAGCATTAAGTTTGTTAACGGGAAGCGTATGAGTGGGCCATGGATTGTGTTCACGGACATGGTCCGGAAGATGACTGGGTCGGAGGAGTTTGCTATTGACATCGTAAGTCGAATCGCAGGAGACCCTAACATTACAAGGAAACAGCTTCGTGAAGTCCTAAGGGGCAAGCTCTCGGCGATCGGGCGGCAACTCGGTGGAAACATGAAAGTTCCGGAGGAGTTCATTAATAAGGTTGCGCCCAAGGGATTGGAGGGGCTAAGCCCGAAGAGGGTGGGTGTAGTAATTTCTTATGCCAAGCGACTCTGGGCGAAGAGTGTTATTGACGAGGTTCTCCCAGAGGTGGCAAGAATTACAGATGCCCTTCCAGGCGTCCACCGATCAGTTGGCCTCGGAAAAAGAGGCTTGCCGTTCTGGAACAGGACTGTCCACACCTTGGACGACATTACCTCTATGGGTCTTCATCAGAGGGCAAGGGGTTTATTTGTCGCTGGCAAGGGGATCGAGTTCACTGTCAAAGGGCCATGGACGGAGTCGGTAACTAAGGCCGTTTCGGAGGCGAAGGGGATGGCCGCCTTATTCTCCAGTAATGTTCCCGGCTTAACCAAAAGTCTTACTAAGGCGATGGACGGTCTGAACTACATGAGGTCCATTGTTTCCTTTGACCGCGTTACAGCGCAAATGGGGGGAGCTCTTAAGACCATCAAGGTTCCATATCAACTGAAGAAGATTTTTGAGCAGCATTACCGGCGCAGGATTGCGGCTGACTCCCAAGAGATTCCTGTTTATGTAGGGCGCCTTCTTCAGGTTGAGTATCTGGATGATGCGGGGAAGACAGCCTATCGAATCATGACCGAGGAAGAGGACAATCTCTTCCTGCACTTCATTGAATCTGGCGGAGAGACGGCGGGGGAGATGGCTGAGTATGTGGTGAGAAACTGGGGAGTACTCAAAGGAAAGTACGTCACAGACACGGGGTTTGTTGAGGGCGCAAAGGCAACACTCAAAGAGGAGGCGGCGGTCAGGAGAATCGCAGATGATGTGTTTAAAAATGTCGTCAAGGTAAAGAAAGAGATGGATCAATCTTGGAAGGATAGCGTAGGCCGAGGTCTTGCTACAGACGCAGAGCACATCGAGAATTATGCGCTTCATATGTACACAACCCCTCTTGGCAAGAAGCTAAAGGGGGTCACAATAGCAGATGAAGCCACCGCTCGGATTGAGGGGAAAAGACTTCGCGGGACAGGGGTAGATTCCGGAAAGTCTATGAAGTCCCGCATTGGGCCGGAAACGATTATTGAAGCCAAAAGGCTTGGCTGGGGTCCAGTTGAGTCTGCCGCTATGAACCTTTTGTTTACCTTTAGTAGTCGAAGAACGATACTGGCTCGTGAGTCTTTCAAGGAGATTGTAGCCGACACCTTTGGAGAGGTTGGTGTTCGGGGTAGAGAAGCATTGACGAGGATGCTCGACGGAGAAGATTCTGCACTTCGGATGTTCGACGGAGAAGATTCTGCACGTCGGGCTCCTGAGCGTTTGGATTTTGAGTCAAGACTGTATGACGCCGCCTTAGAAAGGTTGTCCTATATAGATGCCGTGAAGGGTCTAAAGGAACAGGCTAAAGCGGTAAAGGAGTCAAGAGTTAACTGGCAAAAGATAAAGGATATCCTCGGGGCCAGTACCGGTGAGTTGTCGGGTCGCTATGGCTTGTCTGAAAAGATGCTTCATTCTACTCGCTTTTTGAATGCAGCCGCAAGGAAGATTGGCAACTCTCCTCTCGACAAGATGCTCCATCCAGTTCTTCGACGCCATCTACAGAAGCAAGCCAAAGCCCTCATTAAGGCGAGGAAGGAGGTTCGCGCACTGTCCAAGAAGCTTGGGCCACTGATTCCGAGAGAGGCGGATCTAGCCTCCATGAGTAGCAGGCAACTAGAAGAATTCGTAGAGAAGATTGCCAAGTACAGCGACCATGAGATTGATGTGGCCATTGCAATAGAACTTCACGGGGCAAAAATTGTTGGCTTAGAAGACAACATCTTCTGGTTCGGGCGTGAGGTTAAAGAGTCAAACAAAGCGATATCATCTCTGAGGTCAGAGATTAAAAAGATAGATCGGCGCATCGCAACGGTGGCGGGGATTACCAGCAAGCTAGAGAGAAAGACGGATGCGGCACTTGTGCGTAACTACAAGAAGTATGCCGACGAACTTAGTGGCCTGACCGAGAAGCAGAAGTCACTTAAGGAGGCATTGAAAGAACACCGCAAGCTAAATGCTGAGTCTCACGAGACCCTTATTGCGGACAAGGCTGAGCTTAAGAAGTTTAAAGCTATGCGCCAAGCCGCAATCAAGGATGCCAAAGCCGCAAGGAAGGGGCCAGCGAAAGAAACCACGGCCTCTCGAAGGGGACTGTCTGGTGTGGAAAGGAGAAGGGAGCTCCTCATTGGAAGAATCATTGATGCCAAGGGCAAGGTTGATATTGCAAAGGCTAATGTTTCCCAGATTACAGGGTCACCGACTTGGCGGATAATGGAAGACTACCTCGCTGGACACACAAAGGCCATGGCCCGAGAGGAGTACGCCCTTCGAGAGGCCATTACGGGCGTTGAGGTTCGGTTCGGGAGCGAGTCAGCCAGCGCGTACCGTCGCCAGATTGATAGGTTCCTGCGAAAGGAGGTTCGTCCTGCTCAGAAGAGGGTTCCAGCCGGACGAGACAAGAAGATACTCAACGCCTGGAACAGTGTTCACAGAGGGAAACAGGAACCCATAACTGAGGTCACAGAAGTGCACCGCCGTTGGTGGAACAGAGAGACAGGGAGGAAGGGATTTTCGGCAAGCAACCCTATCTTCTCAAAGAGGCATACAGCCGAAGAGATTGATGCCTATAAGGGGCTGGACACACTTGCGAGGGAACTCGGCATGGGTTCTCAAGACATATCCATCCTGTTATGGGAAGTCTTCGGCGTTGTTCGTATGACCGATGTACCTGTAAAAGAACTCCAAGCTCTCATTGTTAATGGTCAAAGCAAACTAAAGAACTTCCTTCCAATGTTTGTAGAAAGAGAGGGCGCAAAGGTTCCCTTCTCTGACCCAGCAAAGGGGATGTTCAAGGGCAGGGAGACGACGCGGTTCATGGAGCCAGGAGCGGAAAGGGCATACCCTGGTGGTGTTGAAAAGGCGTGGGAGGCAGCCAAAGACGGCGGCATTCTTGAGGATCACGTTGTCCGAGCGGTTGAGGAATCTGGCGGAACCGCAATGGGCGATCGTCTTATGAATATGTACATCCCAGCAGAGATTGGGGTTGCGATGAAGACAATGCTCAACGAGGCGATTAACCCAGACGTTGCCATGACAGCCTTGTTTAAATTTGGTGTCATTTCAAACTGCATGAATCGATCCAATATGTTTTTCAAGGCGGTGGTTACATCTGGTAAGGCCGACTTCTCTTTTCATAGGAGAAACTGGCTTGATGGCTGGAAGGGTATGGTTCAAACACAGACATGGGCGGCTTTTAATCCAGAGTTCCGCAGGGAAGTTAGGGATTTCTTTGATGGCACGGCTCCACTAATGACCCCGGATGGCCCCATTTGGTACAAGGATTTTGAAGAGGAGATTAGACAAGGTCTGTTCACATCCTTTGCGTCTAAGTTTGACATCGACGAAGACCTTGCTAGGTCTATCGCAAGAGGCTTGGAAGACGGGTCAAGGAAGGAGGCACTTCGGAAACGCTTGGCGTCAGAGGCGAAAACGGGTTCCATGAAAACGGGCGTGGCTCTTTCAAAAGGGGCTTTTGGAGGTGCAGCCGCAGGCGCAGCGGCTGGCGGCGCAGGAGCTGGGGCGGGGATGGCGTTCATGGGGGCGACCTCTGGGTACTCAATAGGTATGGCCCTTGAGTCTGCGCTAAGGGGTTGGACGCCCGGAGCGCGTGGCAGGATGTCAACAACAATGGAGAAGATTACCCCTACTGGTCCGGTTGCAGCAGAGGCTCTGGAGAATGACTTCCGTGCTTATTACTTCGCCACCAAGATAAAGGGTGGGGCCGGAGTAATGGAAGCCCTTGACGATGTCAACAAAGTCTGGCGTGACTACTCAAACATCACGCCCATAGAGCGTGGAGTTGTCAGGAACTTGCCTATTTTGTTTTACAACTTCACGAAGCAGAACACAATAGCGCAAATGGCTCGGTTTCTAGACAACCCCGCCTACGGAGCACAGTGGATGAAGGCGCTCAAGGCCATGGGTGACGATCTGCCTGAAGAGAACAAGCCTCAGTGGATGAATGCGTTCAACAGCTTTGGGCTAGGCTCTAAGGCGTGGTATATGTCTGATGAATTTGCGGCGCCCTTAGAATTCTTTGAGCCATTAAACCAACTATTACACGGAAACTTAGGCAAGGGTTTCGAGGGCATGGCGAGGTCTGCTCCACCTGCAATGAGGGCTGTGGTTGAAGTTATTGGGGAGGCTAAGCCCTTCAAGTTTTACGGCTCAGTTGCCCGTAAATACTTTGACAGATGGGGGCCAAGTGAGGGGAACATTAAGGCTACACAGAATGAGCTAGGGGAAGCGAAGCTTGAGATATCTGGCGGCATGGCGATTGCCTTGCACCTGCTTGGCTTGGAGACGGCGGCGAAGGTGGCGATGAGGCCGCTGGAAAGAGTCCATGAGGGTCATCCGTTCTGGGCTGTCCTTGAATGGATAACCGGCGTGAAAGGATACGACAAGCAGAGACCGTTGGATAGCTTCCTCGGAGGTGGAGCAAAAGAGATCAACCATAAAGTAGCCGATGCCATGGAGGGACTCTCCATGAGCCCTGGCTTTGGGACATTTATAAGGGAGGTTGCGCGTGACCCCGAACATTACGACCTCCTCGTAAGCCTCGTGAGTGGGTTTAATGGTAAGTACTGGTCCTCATTCCTTACTCAAGTAAGAAGTGCATTAAAAGAGATTCGGGCTGAGAGCAGTAAGCCAGGAATAGAAAGATTACCCCTGTTAACAGAAGAAAAATGAGCGGAGACGAACACATGGAGAAACGAATTAACACGATCCTTTGGGGACTTGTGATGGCTGGAATCCTTTGGATTGTAAGAACCCAAGTAGATACAGGTGAGCGAGTTGCCGTTTTGTCTACACAGGTTCATGGTCTATCGAGTGATGTTCAAGAAATTAAAGGCGACATGAGGGAGATGCGCCGAGGCCAGAGTGGTGAATAAAGAAGACCTGTTTGAATTCATGGACAGCCACCTTATGGAGGGTGTCTTTCTTGCACTGTTTACTCTGTATGTATTCTTATCGCTATGAAAATTGATGAAAAAAGAAAAGCTTTCTCGCTCTGCGCTATTGGTCTTCTTGGTGCCTTGGTTCTTACTTGCTCTTGCGGGATTATGCAGGGGGTTGTGGACTTTGTTTCTCCAGCATCGCCGGAGGTGACCGACCCAAAGCCCCTTCCGGTTGGGACAGAAGACCTATACCGGTTCGGGTGGCTGAGCATTCTTCTAGTTCTGTTCTTTCCGAAAGTGAGGGAACCACTAGTGAACCTTTGGACAGCGATCTTCAGGGCTCTTGCAATCCCCTTTGTCTTCATCAGGGACTGGTACGACCGGCGGTCTGGGCGCTAGGTATTTTCCTCTTGGTATTTTTGGTTGCGAGGTGTAAAAAGAAACTATGACAGATGCTCTTCTTGGGGCCGCAATTCTCGGAGGTTTGGCGACATCAATCCTTCTGGCTTTTCATACCGTCCAAAAGCTCCGCCTGAACCGGTATCTCAAGGAGGCACTTGCCAATACAAAAGAGGCAGAGGAGAAGGAGCGTAGGCTCCGTTTCTTTGACACAACTTGCTGGATGTGCGGAATGGAGTGCATCGCCAGCGTTTCTGTGAATGAGGGCAACGACATTCCTCGGGCAATATCCTGCCCTGAGTGTGATATGCTAATGATGGAGATTTGTACGGAGGTTGTGCCTCCGCCAATGGAGCTCTTAGGGGAGAATAAAGATGGCAAGGAGGATTAGTAGACAACTACCGCAGTGGGCAAGAAGGCTCCCACAACCAGACCTGTACGAGCAGGCTGTTGATCCTCGTTTGCACGGAGATATGAATCTCCATCAGTTGTTTGGTCCATGGCAGGGTATGCCGTGGCTAGGCTCCAGCCTCTATGACCCATCCATGTGGGGATCAGGACGCCCGCCATTCTTTGACGACGAGAAGGGTGGGGAAGATGGGGGAGATGGAATTACCGGACCACCTCCAGATGATGAAGGCGAGGGCGAGGGCGAGGGTGAAGACAATCGTCGAGAGCCTCCGCCACCACCTGAGGTTCCGATAATAGGGGGAGGATATAGGCCACCAGAAGGGTTGCCGTGGGGGCCGGAGAAAAAGAAAAAGAAAAAGAAAAAGAAAAAGAAAAAGAAAAAGCCCCTGGGTGGGGGGAAGTTCCGTGGCATACCTCCTGAAGTTCACCCAGGCTTTCCAGTCTTTCCTCTTGTTCCACCACCGGTGCCACCGTATTCAGAGTATCCAACTCCTGTTTTGCCTCCCGCATACACCGGGCCAGCCCAACCGAGCAAGCCGACTCCACCAACGTGGTTGCCCCCACATCTCCAACCAACGAGCCCCCGTCCTGGGGTCAGCCCTTCCGCGCCGTCGAGGCCAACCCCCACCGTCCCCTATATTCCGCACTTTCCTTATATTCCACCGCCCTCGGCGTTCACACCTAGAGATCCTTCGACCCCGACACCTCCACCCCCATCCCCCGGACATGGTGGTGGCTACACAGGTGGGATGGTTAATGAGAATAGGCCGCCACCTCCACCGCCATGGACAGTCATAGAGAATGTACCGCCTCCAGCATGGGGGCCACCTGGACCTGGAAGCAAGGGGGGACTACCTCCTTGGGCTGACTTGAATGTCAGTCAGTGGAGGAACCCTGGAGTAGGCATGGGTGGACCACCTGAAGGCAGGATAGGTGGTGGTGGTGGACATGGCGAGGGCTACACGGGTGGGATGGTTAATGAAGGGACGGCGCCTCCGCCTCCCAACCCTGGCATCACAATCAATCAGGTCGGCGATGCCTTTGGTGGACCTGGCCCAGTAGACAAGCCAAATAGCAATGAAGGGGACATCGTCAAGTTCTGGGTAACCCATGCTGGTCAACTAGCAGGCAATCAGACGAGTGGCGAAGAGCTGCCTATGAACCCACTCACTGGCGGGCTAGGCATGGGCCTCCCCCTAACACCCTTCTCGGCGACGCTCCCGCCCCCTCCACTTCCTGGCATGACAATCCCAGGCTACGGAGTTCGTGGCGTAGGGGCGTCCCCAGGTAGCCCTAGTGGAACACCTACGGTATCTCAGTCTCCAGCCCGTGGTGGTGGAGTTGGAGTGCCAAGCTCTATGCCAGGATTTGGTGGTGGGGTTGGCGGTGTCCGCAGGTTGGGTGGTATGAGTCAAAGCTCAATCGCTTCACCTCGCCCACGATAGGTCAATACTGAACTGTCTTGATAATATTCTTGTAGAGCCTGAGGAATCCCTTCCCACTACAGGTAAAGCAGTTCACGAGATCACCCTTTGGGGTCTTCTTCTTTCTGTCGCCGTTGCACTTTGGGCAGAGTTTCAGGTATGATTTCTTGTATACAGACAAAGACTTCTCCAGGTTTTGAGGGATGCCCTCTGGTTATTTGCAGGTGATCTATCTGGCCGTCATCGACGAACAGCTCGGCGTGCTCCATAGCATCTAACAGGCTTTTGAATAGATTGTCAAGGTCTCTTTTCCTGCGATCAGGAGGATACGCCGTAACGCGAACATCCAGTCTGCCGGCTAAGCGGGGAGGGGAAGACCCCCACTCAGCCTTGACTTGTTCGATTACGGCGCTCCTGTATTGGCGACCCTTCTTGCTTATAATATTCCGCCCCCTGATAGAACGGTAATAAGAATTCACAGAAGGTGGGAATGGCAATGTAATATCTAGGTATCCTAGTTCAGGGGAAGACATGGAAGCACCACATTTTGTAGAAGTTTTAGGGATAATGGTCCCAGTTCATTTGAAGAACTATGGCCCAGAAGATTACACGTTCGGGGAATGGGATTCATGTGAATTGTCAATAACATTAAATCCAACGATCCCTCCAGAGCACCAGAAGGTGACGCTCTTGCATGAGTTGATTCACGGTGTTGACGATATGCTCGACCTTGGGCTGTCCCACAAGACTGTGTATTGCCTGTCTCAGGCTATGTTGACAATCATCAGGCATAATCCTGGTCTGGTCAAATGGGTTGAAGACCCTACGCAAGCCAAGCCTGTGCGCGAATCCGCTGTGGAACCCGAGTCCCCTCGTCCGTCAGAAAAATCTGATTGTCAGCAATAAGTCCGTGCTCCTCGTCGAAGAAGGAGAGGCGCTGGCATGGGAATCCAGCAGCAGCCAGCTGGGCCTGAGCAAAAACATTGTCGCTCTCAGTGGTTCCGTTGCAGAGGAAAGTCCTGTGATTCAGGACAGCCGATGCGTATGTATGGAAGTGTCCAAACCAAAGGTAGTCCCAAGGGTCGGGGATGCTATCAATCCAACCCCACGCTTTCTTTGCTGTCCCATACCACGGGAAGCCTGCGAATCCACCAGTGATCTGGTCTCCATGGACCATGAGGTTACCCCAGTCAAAGACTCTATCAACATAGAAGAAGGAGGGGGCGATTTTTACATCCAGTCTCTTGGAGATAGGCGTAGGGTTGTCATCTGTCCCGACCAGCATGAGCTTCATGACCTCATAGCAGACGGTGTCCCAGTTTGTTTTAGGGTGAGACCTTGTTCCTTTTGGTCCGTTCCTTCCGTGGTTACCGGCGACACATACCACCTTGACTTTGCGAAACTCTGCAGCCAGGGTCAGTATGCATCGAGTGATTGACGCCGGGGCATTCTTGACCGCCTGTTCAAAGACACTGGAGTCAATGAGGTGCGCCTGGTGAGGGAAGATGTCTTCCCCCTCAATCATGTCTCCACCTAAGTAAATCCGAATCTCGTCAATCTTAGATCCATTCCTCCTTACGCGAGTGAGATTGATAGCCTTCCTTGCAAGAAGCTGAAGCCTTCTGTCTGCGACATCTGTGTCATAGGTGGCTGTTGTCTTCCCAATCTGTGTGTCCGAGATGTGGAGGATGGCAATCTCACGCTGACCCTTGCCCATGTTTTTGGCATAGGGAGCCTTCGGGAACTTCATGTCCGCCGGTGTCTCCCAAGCATCCTTAACCGCCTCGACAATCATGCCCTCACCGGCCCTAAGTTTGTCTAGTTTTCTCCTGAGCTTGGCGTTCTCCCCTTGAAGGATCTTCACGTCCATTGGTATTTCAGGCTCGGCCTGTACGGCTTTGGCGCTCTCAACAATATCGCTTTTCTTCTTGGCCACTATCGCCTCCAAGCTTTGAAGAGGTCAGGGCGACAGACCTCAAGGTGACGGCGTAAGGTGGTGTTCTGATAAGGATACTCAAAATTATCTCTGAGCTGGCGATGCAACCAACTCATAGAAGCCTTTGACTCCCCCTTAGAAACGAGATGCGAAACCTCTTCGACCACTTCATGAAACTCGGCGGGCATATCACAGGTCACGCAAGTCTTGGCCCTTGGTGCGTATGTTTTTGCCTCACTAAGCACTGCTTTAAGTAAGTCCTTTTTCCCCATGCCTTTATGCTACACTAAAAGGACTTCATATTGGTATTCATTTTCATTCTTCTTCCTCCATTGCTTGGTAAGACTTCCAAGGAAACGGGGCCGAACAGAGGATGTGTGAATTGACACCAGTGCGTTTGATTGCATGGGCGAGTAATGCTATCCCTGTCCGACCCCTATCTTTAATTCTGTGTTTCATGGGGTGGGGTTGGTGAAGTCAATCATGGATTGGGTCAGGTCGATGCGATGGTTCACCTCTCTCAAGGCTCCATCCATAAGGAAATTCTCCTGTGTCCATTTCTGTGTACAGTCAATCCGATGGTTCAGCTCCTTAATTTCCTCGTCCATTTTGGCACGGTAACGGTTTAACTCTTCCCTGAGTAGTTGGATTTCTTCTTTACTTGACATTCTTCTTCCTCCATTGCCAGTTATGTTTTCGCTCCTTCGCTTCCATGTAAAGCCTGAGCCTCCTTGGTGAACAGCACACACACCACCATTTTGTACGGTAGTATCCGAGCGCCACCCTCTCACACTTATGACAGGTGTAGTTCAAAACAAAGCCTCCCGCTTAATGGGTGGCTTGACGCGAAACGACTTCCACCTCTTGCCCGTGTCGGGGTCGGTCACCCACTTCTCTTCCAAGTCGTACCCCAACTCTTTGATATCGGCGATCCTTGCGCCTAGACGAAATGCGCCAGCGTACTTCAATGCATCAATCGGACTTACCCAGTCCTTCTTTAGCATCTTTAATATCGAATCAACTTGACTCATCATCTACCTCCACAGTAGGGAAGACCCATTCAGGGTCAGCCCATGCTTCATAGTCAACAGAGAGCACCTTGATTATTTCCTCATTGTCTTGCTCGAATCCATCACACTCTAGCCACGCTTCCCTGATTGCGTCAGGGGAAGGGGTGCTGACGATCATGAACTCCTCTAGACTATCAATGTAATCCAGTAACATCTGTGTTGTGCTGTCACCGAAGCCTGTTCCGGCCTCGGTCAACAGTCGTTCAATTATTTCCGGCCTGTTAATTCCGGATGGCGGGGCGAACACTGTAACTTCTTGTTTCATTTATTTTCTCCAGTTATTGTTGTGAGGATTTCCTCGGGTGAGTACCCAGAAAACATCGCCTTCTTTGCCCCACTTACCCACACTAGCGATGAGCCTGGTGCATGGTCATGAGGCAGGACGGTTGTGATGTGGTCTAGGTTCAGGACACGCCCTTCAATGTAAAGGAACTCTGTCCCATGGCTTGAAGCCTCCTTGTAAATATCAGGAGCCTTTTTCTTTCTTGGCATTATCCTCAGCCTCCTGTAGTACACGGCAGTCTGACTCAAGTTGGTCAATGTATGCCTTAATTTTGGGAAGCTCTCGTTGAATCTTCTGGACAGCCAACTTGGGGTCGGACTTTCCATTAAGAAGATTGCGGATTAAGAGCATGAGATTCTCGACGCTTGGCTTATTCTCCAAATTAGTTCTCCATATATCGGTCGCCCAACTGTTCGTTGGACTCCTTGGTTATGCTTCTTCGGCCAACGCAAACATCACAAAGATCTCTTGGTTGACCAGTGTTACCCCTGCCTGTGCCTTCACACTCAGGGCATTTCTCTCTACAGTCCGTGCACACTACGGTGCTTTGATACCCACCGCTTACCCCTGGGACAATGCCGGTGTCCTCGCAACGCACACAACTGTAATCTCTTTTCTTGAACCACCCCATTAGAAAGGGATGTCGTCGTCGTCTAAGGGGTCAGGCATTACGGGTGGCTCACCCGCCTTCCTCTTTGTTAGCATCACGGTTTCCCGTAAGTTTCCGTCGCTAGCAACAGAGGTTTGATACTCGCCCCCCTCATCAAGTTGTTTGATTAGGGTTCGCAGCTTGCCAAGCGTGGCTCTCCCCCACTTGCCTACTTCCCCCTCCTTATTCATCTTGTGAGCAAGGGCGGAGAAGTCAGCGACTGGTGCGGCAACCCACCCGTTCTTGCCACTGAACTTGGAGCAGTCATGAAGTATATCGTTCTCAAAGACATTGCGTTCTAGCCCTGTCATTTCAGATATAGCCCCCATCAATCCGCCCCAACTTTCAACAAGTTCGCTTGGGTCGATCCCTTGCGTTACCTGGTGTGGGTTTGCTGGTGCCGCCGTTGCCACTGGCTGTGCTACCTGTACTTGGGACGAGGCTGAACCCTCAGGCTCAAACTCATCCGCCCCGTAAACCTTCGCCTGAATCTCAGGGTCTAGTACAAGACCAAGGATGGTTCGCACCCTCCATCTTTTCTCTGCCATAGCAACAGGATGGCTTCCCTCGACGGCCTTGCCCATTGGGTTGCCCTCGCCTGTTGTCCAGTGTCTCTTGTCACCAAGCCTTCCATGTCCATGCACTACCACCCTATTGCCTGCCGTCTGAATAGTCGGGGTGTCTAGCTCAATGCCACACTTCCGTTGAATCTTTAGGGCTCCGGTCTGGGTGATACAGCACTTACCATGGTTGTCATAGTAGTCTGAGTATTTGCCCTCCATGAGGGCGCAGTCATCAATTAGTTTCTTTAGTATTGGGTCCATTTATCTACAATCTGTTTTGCACCACTCAAAGAAGGAGCAGTATGCTTTCTTCCCTGTTCCGCATGGTGATTTAGGGTAATTTCTATGACGAGGCGGGACAGCGTCCGACCCCCTCTCTCTTACATCGACCATCGTAGCCAATGCATTGCGCCCTATTTCTAAGGCTTCCTCTTGTGTCATCCATCCCACCTCGACTCGGGGCGTGAACCCGTTGGCTCGATCAGGCTTGATAAGACAAGGCCATATAAATCCATGAGCAGGGAACTCTTCTTCTAGGGCCATGGTGTACAGCCCTCCCTGTTGCGGGTAACCCCACATACTGTCAGGCATTCTCCCCTTTTCCCACTGTCTATGCTGGAATTCGGTTGTGCTTTTGAAGTCGAGCAGGACGCAAGGCTTACCCTCGAAGGTTAGCCCTCCGTCTGGGTGTCCCTTAATCCCGTCAATCTCAACCTCTGCCTGTGCTACAGGCTCATGCCATCCGTATGGTGTGCCACGCAAACCCTCTTTGAGGATCTGTTCAGCATAAGTTTCCCAAACAAAGCCAGGAGAGAACACGGTGAGCCTAGTCCACCCGTCCTTTTCTGCCGCCTTGCTTGGCTCGTTATCGGCATACCACATTCTTCGAGGGCAGTCCGATCCATAAGAGAGTCTTAATTTTTCCGGCTGGTTGTCAACGAAGTAGTTCCCTAGATGGGCTGTCTCCGGTGGCTCACAGGTCGGAGTCCTACTGAGACCCTCTGTTAATACACGGTTGACCATGGTGGCAACCTCTGACACATGGGGTATCACCCTTCGAGCCCTCGACTCTTTCGCCAAACTCGATGTGCTTTTACTAGAGCATCAAGCGCAAGTCCAGTGGAAATGTAAGGAGCGTCCCCCTCTTCAAACTCACTGTCGTCAATCACTTTTACCCAAGCGAGTACGTCAGTGAGCTCATCACTCAGCACCTCGATTGTTCTTAGTGGTTCGATGTCCGTATCAGGAACATCTTTGTTAGTAGTCATGTCATTCATTTGATACCTCCTCAGGTATGGTTATTCAGGTATGGTTATGAGAACACTCTAAGCATCTAGGTGGTTCTCGTCAATTAAATCTCTCAGTAAAAGGGCTAGTCGTGTGGCGACATCTGCCCCCTCAGAGGCGGCTGCCAGTAGATTTACCGCTACTTTCGCAACCTCTTCATCCTTTGCCGTTTGTAGATCAACATATCTAAACAGCAAGCCGTGAAGGTCTTGGTAGCTCTGAACCACCTTATCGACCTCGTCAATTAGTTTCCTTGTTTTTATCACACCCTTCTCTATGCCGTAACCCTAAAGGATGTTTCGGTCAAGTTAATCGACACGCTTCCGCCATTAGAGATTCGCTCTAGTTGCCCCTCATTTATGGGGATAGACTCCGCGAAGTCATCTCCACCTACAGCTTCTCGGCAATCGTGCCAACAGTCATCGTTAGTCTTCGGGTTGAAGCCTTTGGCATAGGCGACAATGTTCTGCTCCTTAATAGGCGATTTACAGGAGTTCATCAAGTATATCCCGTCGTCTTTTACTAAGAGGAAGGATGCCTCGTCTGTCGTTTCTTTGGAGTAAGGAACCTTAAACTCCGAGGCGTCTAAGGTTACCTTTGCTAGTTTGCGTAGCGTTTTGCTACCTTGGAAAGTTAGTTTAGTCATGTTAATGTGTGGTTATGTAGGTCATGTAAATGCTAAAGCAGGTCAATGCGATAGCGGTGAGTAAGCCCCAGTATTCGAGGCGGTCTTTGGTTTTCTGTTTCATTGCTCTTACCCAACTATTATTCTCCGATTCCTTAGTATTTCAGTGAATAGATCGGCTGGAATCATGGCCCGTTTATGCACTTCTTTAATCCCCTGCGTCCCCGTCCTCGAGCCACGCGGCGCGGCCTCATGGCAGGGCATCCCATTCTTGCAGGGCGGTTTGGGCTCCCACCAGTCGGCGTTAGTCCAGATATCAGTCGGCTTCATGCGGGTGTCGCCGTACTGGCAGTAGGTAACAGTCCGCCTAGTATAGGGGCCAAGCGCCGCCTTCTCGGCGGTCTGGTGGAAGGCTTTCCGCATCATCCCCCTAGGATTCTCGATGAACCACCATTCTGCTTCTGTCTCATCGATAAGCCTCATGGTATGCATGAGTAGCTCGATGCCCAACTCGGCTGTCGGATGCTTAGGCGAAACCGTGCCATCGGGATGCTTCTCCCAATGCCGACCAATCGATGCCACGCTGAACCCCTGACAGGGCGGGCTTGCCCAGAGAACCTTAGGCTGATACGGCAAATCGCGCCAAGTCAAGGTCATCACGTCCCGCTCGAGTTCTACGGGATAGCCCTCGATAGGCTCGTGCTCAACCCTGAACACCTCATGCCCCCGCTTCTGGGCGGCCCGACTAAACGAGCCCGTCCCAGCGAATAGTTCGAGTGTCTTCATCGCTCGACATACCCCTCTACTAGAAGGTCTTCCCGCCCCTTGTCCCGTAAGGCCACCCTCACAGTCACTGGCACGAAGCCCGACTTGGAACCATCACGCCTCGTTGCTTGTACAGGATACTTCCGCGCCCTAGTATTCCAGCCCGCGATGGTATAGACCTCGCCCCTAAATCGGAAAGTCTCCCCCAGAGCCTCCGCCTTGATGCCATCCCACTTGGAGTTGCGCTCGAAGGCCATCGCCTCCTTGGTAAGTGCGACCCCATCGTCCGACTTAGTAGCCACCGACAACCTGGTCGAGAAGTTTGTCGCCGAGTAGGTGATGTGGCCTAGTTTTATGTCGATGTTGAACTTCTCCGACACCTCCTTTAACGCTTCCGCTATCTCGCCCCGCAGATCTTGCAGGTTGGGCTTGTTGAACGCCTTGATGTATGTATTTCTTTCAGTCATTTTGTTGCCTCTTTTTTATGGTCTTAGGTAATGGTGGCTCGGGCCTAGGCTTGGCATCGAGTTCCACCTGTTCGCACACCAGGACATCATCCCGACGTGCGGCGTATTGCATCACTCGCCCTCCAACTCACGAGACTTCTGGAAGCCGTTGATATAAGCACCAAGCAGCCAGTAAAGTTCCCTCTTTGTATACCTCCGCCCGTACTCGAACAGTTCGGACGCGCCCCCGCCGTCGTCGGCAATCCGCTCAACCTTGTACCCCCCGTCCCCACTACAGATGTAGTGGTGACCCGCATTTGATTTCGTCCCCCAGTACATATTGCTACGAGGTTGGAACCTTTCGGTGGGTGCGCCCGTGATTTCGTTGAGGTGCTTAACACGATTCTCAAGGTCGGTCATTGTGATTCTGTAAGTCATCACTCGCCCTCCTTAATCTCAGCCAACTTCTTACGAAAGAAGTCCCAGAATGGGGCCCATGAGTCATCGAAACTCTCCTGCTCGGATAACTCCTCAAGGCTTCGCCATTGCTCGTCCGTGATAAGGAGGTCCTCCTCGAAAGCCTCACGCTCAAACTCGAACTTAATCTCTATTACATCTTTCATCACTCGACCTCCTCGACATCAATCTCGCCTATTTCGGAGTCCATAGCGGAGCGGAAGACATCGTCCCCCGATTTCAGTTCAGTATCCAACCCGTATACCCTGTCTAGTGCGAGTTGACGGGCTTCCTCGGCAGTAGGTGCTTCCACGTCCTCGTCGAAGAGGAGCATTTCAGACCAAGTTATTCTGTATTTCATTGTTAAACCTCCAATAGTTTCTTTGATTTTGCTCCATGAGCGAGAACCACAATGTTCTTCCGCTTATCCTGCTCCCCTCTGCTTCCATCGCAGAGCAGGCAGTCAACGCATTTCACACCGTGGGTGGTAGCGGGGCAAACAATTTCGCCCTTGTATACCTTGTTGTTGTA
>Ga0080013_1000849_pt1 | contig 42002 bp, 50 predicted proteins | sample ETNvirenome_6_85_FD_69236 | JGI IMG/M metagenome (GOLD analysis project Ga0080013, IMG submission 69236) | Marine viral communities from the Pacific Ocean - ETNP_6_85 (SPADES assembly) (version 2) | ecosystem: Environmental > Aquatic > Marine > Oceanic | place: Pacific Ocean | collected 2013-06-19 | reverse complement strand
TTTCTTATTGTATTTATAATCTATACGTAACATACTTCGGAAAGCATCTTTGCAGATAACAACCGTATTTTCATTTATGTTTTCTTTAGACCATGTAGATTTGCCACAACCGGGGATACCAATTAAGATATACATTTTATTCATGTGCTCTATTATACAAAAAATTTATAATTAGTCAAGAATTATGTTATAGCCTCGTGTAATTCAGCTAAGAGATTTTTATATAATACTTCAGAGACCGATTGCCCGTCAATAGGTTCTTTTTTAATACCTTCTTCTGCTTCTCTTCTAATATCATCAAGAGGGGCATGGTGCTTGGCACAAACCCAATCTACGTCTAAAGGATTGTCATAATTTTTATGATGCCCCTGTATCATATCATTGTTTTCTGGTTCTATACCACAAACTGAACATTTTGTAGGTTTGATTATAATACCGAGTTTTCTAGCTATTCTTACACATTTTGCTGCGTATATTTTTTCGGGATTATTTTTTTCATATTCAATTTTATATTCTTTACAACATTCTTTACACCAATAAGAATCACCATTAAAATCAAAAGCTTCTTTTTCTACTTTACACTTAGAACATATCTTTGTTTCTAGTTTTAACCCAAGTCTATTTTTTTGTAATTGTTTCATCTTACGTTTGATTTCTGTAAGCTCTTCTTGTTTTATTTTTAAACCAAAATTTAGCTCATCTATTTTAATCAATATCTTAGCAAATTCATATCCATAAAACTCTACACCCTTCTTCTCCTCCCTAGATAAAAATTCTTCAATACTCAACTGCCTACAATCGTATGCCATTCTATCCCAAGGGTCATCACTAACCCCGTTTTTTATTATTTCTAACATGTTATTTATTTGATGTTTTTCATCAGTTATCTTTTTTTTATAATAACTTATTTCTTTATTACAATTTGCTAGTCTAGGCAACAACGATAACATATGATAGCGAAAAAAATCGTCCCTTGAGCCAACAACTTCTTTTTCCATTAATTTAATTTCTTTTTCCATTAATTTATTTTCTATTATCATTGTCATATTATATAAAAACATACAAATTTAATCAATCTTTTTATTCAACCACTCTTCAAATTCTTTCTTGTCATATTTTGAATATTTAGAATTATTCTCATGTTGAGATAAAGGTTGTAAATTTTCTAAACAGTTAATTAATTTAATATCTTTTATTTCGTAATCCAAAAATGCTTGTATAGGGAAGATATGGTCAAGATGCCAATTGCCATCTTTAACTTCATCCCAATTAGGATGAGACTTAACATGCTCTTGTAATTCTTTAGAATTATATCCTAATAATTTATAAGTTCTACCAGTCTTTTCTTTTCTTGTTTTTTTTAAGGCACGATGAAGTAAGCTCATGCAAAGTGCTCTAAATTTTTTGTCAATTTTAAGTTGTTCTCTATCGGTTCTCCATCTAAAATGATTTGGACCAGTACGTTTTTTCACAGCACATTTATGACATCTGTTACCACGTTTAAAATGGTTTAGATTAATTTTCCCAATATTTCCACAAGAACATTTAAATTGCATTGGGGTGCCACAATTAATATATTCAGTTTCTAATAATTCACACTCTTCGTTTTCGAATATAGATTTAACCTCATCAAATGTGAATTTTTTTACCCTTCCTCTATCATGGCAATAACCACATCGCTTCCCTTTTTTGAAATTATTCCAACTACATTCTGCTTTTCTACCACATTTGCAGATATACTTTAATTTTAACTTAGAAACAGTAGTTATTTCACTATCCCACTCAGAAGTAGTTAATTCACAAGATTGTTGTTGGAAATAATTTTTAACTTCTTCATATGATTTATACCCATGATTTCCGCTACCTTTATTTTTGTCTATTCCACACTGTCGGCAGTGTTGTTTTTGATGTTTAAGAGCACTTAAAGAAATTTCAGATGCCCTTCCACATTTACATTTATATTTCATGGGTATTTTTCCGTTTTCATATTCATTTTCTAATAATTCACACCCATGTTCTTTGAATATTTTTTTAACTTCTTTAATGGTGTATTTGTGTACTCTTTTACCCGAACAATACCCACATCGTTTACCTTTTGTAAAATTATTCCAATTCATTTTAGATATACGTCCACAAGAACATCTATAAGCCATTGGTATTATCGCTCCTTGATATTCACCTAGCAATTCACATCCATGTTCTTTAAAATACTTTTTTACCTCTTCTGTTGTTCTTTTTAACATAATAAAAAATCTCCTTACCATATAATAGTAAGAAGATTTCATTTTAATCTAAAGAAATAAATAAAAAGTCATCAATCCATGGTCAAAGCGGGCAAATCCCCAAAGCGATAAATTAAATCATTTTTCCACTCGGCTCTTTCTTCTTTTGCTTCAGCAAGAAGGTTTTGTCCATCGAGTTGCATCCCGCCCCCCGGCCCCGGAGGTGCGGGATATTTGCTTCTAATTCTTCCGACGATTTCTTTGGCGTAGCTAAGAGCACCCTCTTGCATAGCCTGAGTTACTTCTTCCCAATCTTTATTTCTTTGCAAATAATGAACTAATATTTTCGATGACCTAGATGGTGTAGGATAGACTTTAATATGTTTAAGACCTCCAATGAATTCCCATCCGCCGAGATTTGAGCTAACTCTTGAATACATTTGTTCATATTGTTTATATAAAACCCATTCGCCCATTCTTCCCCAAATAGGTTGGATAGGGTCAATCAAGCCACCCTGAATAGATGCGTAAGCACCACCGGGGTAGAAATATTCAACTGGGATGGCTCCATCTAAGTCAGATGCTTGGAAGGCGAATGTTCCTTGTTCTTTATAGAACACATTTCTTACTATTCCCACATTAGGAGGTAATTCATATACACTTTTCCCCGGAACAGAATTCATTGCGTAATAATTGAAATACTCTCTTGGTGCATAATCTTCTAGAATTTTCAAAGATTGGTCAACACAGAAGTCTATATTTTGTTCATCTAATTCTAGTTTTATTGCGGGTGCTCCCAACATATTCAAAATATAATCTCTTATTTGCATTCGGACTTTTTCTCTGTTTGGTCTTGGTCCTAATTCATTTTTATTCAGAGGGTCTACAGGTCCAAGGTCTGAACATGATGAGGGACACTGAACAGATGTCATGGTGTTGTTAGACGGTCTTCCGATTGCTAAAGTATTATTGGCCATTATACATTTATATACTCGCTGGACTATATTATTTTATGGTTAAACAAGAAGTAATCCTTGGTGATTGTATGCAAATCATGTCTGAAATGGACCCGAAGAGCATAGATGTTGTAGTTTGTAGCCCTCCTTACAATTTGGGAAAAGACTACAAAACATATGAAGATAAGCTGCCTCGTCAAGAATATCTAGAATGGACAAGTAAATGGATGCAACTTGTAAAACAAGTCTTAAAGGATGATGGGTCTTTTTTCCTAAACATAGGGTTCACTAATAAAGACCCATGGTTAGGCATGGATGTAGCAACGGTAGCGAGAGAAATATTTATATTACAGAATAATATATCTTGGATTAAGTCTTTGTTTATAGACGGCAAGACGTTCGGGCATTTCAAACCCGTACAGGGTGGAAGGTTCATTAATAATACATTTGAACACATTTTTCATTTTACAAAGGATGGTAATGTTAAAGTAAATAGATTAGGTATTGGTGTCCCTTATAATGATAAGCTTAATGCCGAACGATGGAATAACGAAGGTGGTATAAGATGTCGTGGTAATTGTTGGTTTATTCCATATGAGACAATAATTAGAGAGGCGGAAACTGGTGTGTCTGAGGCAGAGGTAGAAAAAAGTTGGCTAACTGTTTCAGAGGCGGCAGAAAAAGCTAAAGTAAACAAAGCCATTATCACAATGGCGGCAAATGCTGGAAGGTTGATAAACAACGGGAAGAAAAGAAGAGAAAGACGGATTGACCCCGTAGATTTGGCGAGGTGGATGGAAGAGAGGTTTGCGCCAAAAAACGCTGACCATCCGGCAATATTTCCTTGGAAACTTCCAGAGATGTGCATCAAGTTACATGGTTTGAAGGAGGATATGGTTATATTGGACCCGTTCTTGGGTTGGGGAAACACTTTGATTGCATCTAAAAAGTTAGGTGTTAATGGGATTGGAATTGATGTTGACAAAGAATATGTAAAAGAAGCTAAAAGTCAAATAAACAGCATACATATATGAGACGGTTTAAATTGAGGTAAAAAAAATGATAAAAAATTCATTTCGTTCTTTTGTAGAAGGAAGGTTATCTGGTAATTCTGTGAGGCAGGCCGCTGCGAGTAGGGTAGTTCCTATTGGTGGTTTCACGCCCGGACAAAAACGGGGGCCATCTATCTTTGGTGAAGCCACAAAAACAAATGTGCGTACTCCTAAAATGCCTATTTTGTTTGACGAGAGTGATATTAGGTTTCTTTTACAGTTTCCTCCGGGCAAGTGGCCAAACGCTCTTGCATGGAGATATGGTGAGGGTTTAAGATATGCTTCTTTAGAAAGAAAAAAATCAGGGGCGGCACCAGAAACGGGAACAATAACTTTAGCCGCTAAGGGTCGTGGTAAACCTATGACCTTCCAGAATGTACAATTACATATGGGGCCATTGTTAGATAAACTAATAACACCAATACATGAGGGAGGAGATTACGGATTCGACTTAGACCATTGGAAAGAAATTACAATGGAAGCAAAAACTCCCAAAGGAGAAAAGCGTCTTGTAACCCCCAACTATTTAGGATTACTCAAAAGCACTGCTGCTGGAGCCGTCCATGATTGGAAAGGAGCAATCCCGACAGGATTATTGGGAGACCCAGCGAAAGACTCAGTATTGGGAACGGCATCTGCTGGGCCGGGGAAACCCGCCACTGGAGTAGGTTTTCTATATGATGGAACAATTGCAAATTATAGTGCTGCGGGTGGAATTGTTAAGCCATTATATTCTCAAGCACAACTTTCTGGGATGATAGATGCAAAAGTAGGAGCAACCTCCGATGGAGCCGCTGTGGTGGATTATACTTATCAAATGGGTGATAAAACGGCCTCTTCACAAGAAAAAGTAAGCACACTTCTACCCGGAAAAATGTTTTCCCAAGGACGTTTGAATAATTTTGCAACTAGTAGATTAATGCTACAGGCACTTATAACAAAAGCATTTGAAACTAATCCAGAATTAATGTCAGAACCTTCATTAAAACCAGAACAAATTGCAGAAAGTTTACCTAAAGGAAAGATTTTAGAATTTGGTAAGAAAAGAATAGAAGTTCCTTACGATTCATTTATGGATTTATATGGTCAATCTAATGAAGAACTACAAGAAACAAAAGACGCTGAAATAAGTTTATCAGATTATCGAGCAGAGGAAAGAGCTACGGGAACAGGTCCGGGTGTTGTTTCTAAAGGTAAATACAAACCAAGCCAAATGACAAAAGGAAAAGAGCCTATTAGCGATGCTGATTTAAAAAGAATAGGATATACCAGAGCTAAATATACCGCTCTTATAGATAAATATTTCATAGCCATAAGTCCTCAAAACACAAATGTAATGGGATTAGATGGGTCAGAAATACAAAGTATAATCTTGCAAGGAATAGACCATGGCATTAAAACTGCCGAGGGTCAATATAATCCTTTACATGTAGATAGACTTAGAGAAAGCAAATCTATTATGTATATGAATGTTAGAGGATTAATTAAAAAACAAAACGGAAAAGGCCCATTTGTGAGTTTTGCAGAAGCTCTTAAAGAAGGAGATTCTGAACATATAGAGATGAGTTACCAAGACGCAAAAAGGGTGGTTATGGGCAGAACATCTAATTATGTGGCAGAAGTTGCCCAATTAGATTTGGGATATGGTACAAGAAGAAAACCAAAAAGGGGAGAAAGTTTAGATGCTCCTATGAAAAGTGGCAAAAGTAAATACGGGACGTTCGATATTGATGCTGCCGATGCACTTAGAGGAGGAGGAAAATATGAAGACGACGATGAACGAAAAATTGTTACTGGAATAAAAGATGGTAAAATAACTTTTGCTTATCAATCTGGCGAGATGTGGGCAAAAGCAGACAGAATTCAAAAAGATAAAAAGAAGGATATAGAAGGTGGTAATATTTCACAAATTGCTAAAGAATCTCAGGTGAGAACTGAGCTAGAAGTTTACTTTATGTCTCAATATGTTCTTGAAAAAGATTTAGAAGAAAGTGAGTACGACATGGCGGCTATCAAAAACTATGCTCGTACTATGTCAAATAGAATTCTGGCTAAAAAGGGTTTAACTCTAATTCGAGGAACACCAGATATTGGAGGTGCCGACGAGAAACGGTGGTTAGCACAAATCGTAAAAAATCAAAAAACTATTGATTCTGTAAAACAGGGTCATTATAAACCAATGTTTGCACCAGATTTTGGAGAAGAAACACAACAAACACAAGCTGGACAGCAACAACGTCAGGCCGCACCTTCTCCTGAAGAAGCGACCCCTGAAATAAGTCATGATGTAGATTTTAATTTGCCAACTGCTGATATGTTTAGACATCCAGATGATGTAAAAGATTATATAAATGCCCCTGCGTTTACTCAAGGAGTTTCTTCTCAAGGGTTTATTGAAAAATTAAGAACTAATCCGCAAGAAATGGCAAAAGCCAAACAGCTTAATGCTGTATTACAATCTCAAGCTTTGGCGGCGGCGATTGCTAAAGCTGGTGAGCAGGCGGGAGCAGCATAGGTCTAAAAATGATAAGTTTCAAACAATGGCTGAATGAAATGGCGGGGACAGGTGCCATCTATGATGGCACCCATTCCCCTGATTTTAATTGGTGGGGCAGTCCTGAGATATACCATAAAAAGAAGAAAAAGAAACGTAAAAAGAAGAAAAAATGAATTCTTTAGGAAGAAATCCATATCCTGAAGCTCTGGTAAAATTTGTCATGCAATTGTTGCCAAAAGATATAGTTCAAAAGCATTGGACAATATTAGAAAGAGTTTCGGATTCTGTTCGTCACGAGAATGATTATCGACGGGTTGCTATGATGTTAATAGAAATATACCAAGCCGGATTTATTCTTTCGACAAATCAACATAAAGCTTTATTAAAAACAAAAGGGATAGATGTGTCAATAATATCCCCTGTTGAAACCCCTAAAATTTTTAAAACAGATTAAGTAAAATCTGGTTGATAATCTGAAACAACTGCCTGAACAACAAATCCACCAGATTTTTCTCTCATATCATTTACTTTCCACCAACGATAATCACCAAATTTTACCCCATCCCTATATTTGCTAGGGTAGAGTATGGAGTTTTTTGTTAATTCTATATTAGTCCAAAAGAGAATCATAAAATCTTCTCTCTGTATTATGATTCCTTCAAAAGTAAATTTTTCTCCATACTGATTTTTTTTATATGATTCATCATATAAATCATCTTTATGTTCTTTGATGATAACTGGCTGGCAGTGAATCACAACAACATTCTTAAGATATAAAGGTTTTTCTTCTTTTACTTCGGGTTCTTTTACTTCAGGGTCTATTACTTCAGGTTTTTGAAGTGGAAATGATTTAGGGTCTATTACTTCAGGTTCTACTTCAGGTTCTACTTCAGGGTCTATTGCTTCAGGGTCTATTACTTCAGGTTTTTGAAGTTGGAATGATGGCAAAAAATCTCCCAACTCTGTTAGGGTTTTATCCCAATCAAAGTTGTGTATTATAAACTCATCTTTTTCCGCCCAAAATTCTTGGTCTGAAACAAGAGGATTAGGGGAATTAAGACGATATACTGTCCCATCTTTCTTTTTAATCACATTATATCCTTTTTAGCTATAAGACTTATATATATTCTAGCTAGATTAAAGTAGTTACTAGTAGTATATAAAACGAAAGGATAAAAAAGATGTCTTTAATTGCACCAGTTGAAGGAGAGGCGAATCTGTTAGGATATATGTTGGGAGAAACAGCTATTCCTGCTGGTGGTTTCTATTATCGTTTATATACCGCTCCCATAAGTAGTCCCACAGAAACTATCGTAAGAACAGACCTGACAGAAGTTACAGATTATTTGTATGCTCCCATTCAGCTTACTCCTGCTAACTGGGTTATTACCGAAGCTTCGGACATAACAACTGCCGAATATAATATGGATTTGTCATTCTATTTTGGTGGAGCTTCTTCAGTTTACGGATATTACGTAACAAATAATATTTTGGACAACGCAAGTACCACGATATTATGGATTGAAAGATTCAACGCAGCACCGTTCTCAATACCTTCAGGTGGAGGAACAATAACTATTACGCCAAGAATTACTTTAGAATAGGGGATAAAAATGTTACTTAATTCCTGTGGGACTCCATATCAAGCTGCTGGGAGCATTCAACAATTTGACCCTGAAAACCCAGAATTAAATTTATTTAATCTTTGGGACCAAGAAATAATACAGATGGGTGGTTCCCCCATTTTCTATTATGAAGTTTTTATTCAGGAAGGTACAGTAGACCCAATTTATTGGGAAGACCGTGGTAAGATTTTCTCTAATAATCCAATTCAGCTTTATTGTACTTATGAGCCAATTTCTTCTACGAATGACCAAGGGGCGTTTGGTATAGATTCGCCAGATGAAATGCTATTTGAATTAAATTACAAAGCTGTCTTAGACGCTGTAGGACATGCTCCTAAAATAGGTTCTCGTCTTTATACTCCACATCTACGAGAAAATTGGGTTATCATTCAAAGAAATTTAGGAGAATTTAAATTGTGGGGTGCGATGAGATTAACAATCATAGCACAAAAGTTCCAAGAGAGTGTTACAACAGGAGAAGGAAATGTAACACAGAAGGCACCAGACTTTAAAATTGTTTAGTGCTTACCTTCTATTTTTTTTAACTTGGTATAATATTTGGGGTGTTCCCTTAAATGAGCAATTGCAATTTTTAATACTTTTATAGGGTCTCCACCAGTTACATCTGTATCTTTGCCCATTTTACCACTATGTTCTTTTTCAACTTTCACGCCCATGATTAATTCTTCAATGGAAAGTTTGGAAATATCTACATTTCCGTCTTTGGCTAATCGTTGTAATTTCTTTTTTTGCTGATTTACTTCTAGCCAAATATTATATTCAAGCATAATAATTATCTCCTGCTTTATATACATAATATTTTTTCATTCTACTAAAACTATATAATTTGTATGGCAAAAAATCGACTCGTAAATTTGGGATCGCAAAACAAAAAATCATTAGCTGATGCATGTGCTCAAGATAAGAGTCTCCCCGGCTCTATAATGGATAACCCACCTGATGTTTTTTGTGATGATAATGGCACAAGAGATGATGGTTGGCTTACAGATATAAGCAATAAAAAAGTTGGTATTGGAGAGCAGCGTTTATGCGACCCAATGCAAACAGGTCAAATAGTTAATGATGTAGAAAAGCCAAATAGAAACGTAGTTTATAGATATTCAAAAGCCATAAGAGGTTGCGATGAAGCAGTTATGGATTTATTTCGAAATATTGTTGTTTTAGACGAGGATGGTAAAGCTCATCCAGTACCAATTATTTGGGCGACACAAGAAAAAGCAGTAGCCGCTGTTTTACAACAAAACGTAAGAAAAGACAATAGTTTGGTAGTGGACAGAATTAGACTTCCTATGCTGGCTATTTATTCTAATTCTTTTGATTTTAATCAAGACAGATATATTTACCATCGTGCTACAGATTATTTACGAAGTCTAAGAACCGATGATAAGCCGGGATTTACTGTAAATGAAAAATATGAAAGAGACACCGTGTTTGGAATTTCAAGGGGTATACCTGTCGATGTAGGGTACACATTATACGGATGGACGCTTTATGTAGAAGATATGAACCAACTTTTAGAACAAATCCTAACAAAATTTTCTCCTATGGCATACATACGAGTTAGAGGAGTTGCATGGGAAACAGGCGTGAAAATAGATTCGATAGCAAACAACGCTGAGATAGAACCGGGCGACGAAAATATTAGAGTAATTAAGTTTGAAGTTAATATGACAGCAGAGACGTATATACCACAGCCGATAAGAAGAAACAAGGCTGTTTTAAAAACAAAGATAGATATTTATGACAACTTAAATGTTGAAGAAATATCAGAATCTATAGACAGGCTAGAAGTGGCCGTAGATGATTGGACACCATGATAGAAATTACAAACAAGTTGAGAAGCCCCATACAACTGGTTGTGCGTTCAAAGAAAGCACCAAAGGCGTTTACAACTTTGAATATTCCGGGTGTTGGTAAGGGGCATAATGTCCGTGTGATTACAGATGAAAGTCATACGGAATATATTGATAGAGTTGAGGGTTTGGGCCTTATTTCGACGAAAAAAATACAAGAATAGCTTATAGGGAGAAAAACATATGGCAATTTTAAGAGGATTTCCGCCATCGAACACAATTAGTCCTTCTGTTCGAATAACTGAGAAAGATTTAAGTTTTATCGCATCAGAAGATTCGTTCCATCGTGCTGGTTTGGTAGGTTTCGCAAGTAAGGGACCAATCAATATTCCAACAACGGTGCGAACATCAAGAGAGCTACATACCGTATTCGGTTGGCCACATCCAGAAGTAGGCGACCCCTATCTGATTTATGCGGCAGAGCAATATCTTCTTATTGCTAACGAACTATGGGTGGTAAGAGTAGCACAGACTGATTTAGTTAACGATGAAGCGGCACAAATAGCAGAAGTAGCAGTTCCGATTTCTGGTACTTCGGTAATTATACAGTCTGAAGACCTTGGACCTTATACCTTCACTGCACCGGGATTCTTTAGATGGAGAGTTAATGGTGTGTTGTCATCTAAGACATTAGTGGTAGCCGAGGACGCAACAGTAGCGGTTCCGGTTAGTTTGACTGTCACTGAGATAGTAGAAGACCTAAACGACCAGCTTGATGACCCCGATACCGATGACCTTGGAATGAACTTTGATGGAATCATTTTTGTGGAAGCAACTACTGGAGAATTGCAGATTCATAGCACCTATGCATATGGCCCAGATGCTTCAATTGAAATGGTATCGGTTTTAAGTTCGATTTATGGTGGAGCAGCAGCCGCCACAGGCTTGGGAACAGGAATGACTCAGGCTATCACCACTGGAACAGCAGCAAGGTATCCAGTAGATTCCGGTACATTGCCCGGAAATTATGATTTCACGGGCTTAACAAATATGTCGCTCCAAGTTGTGGTGGATGGAACAGACAACGTATTGATTGATAATACGATACAAATAATTGACCTCGAAAACTTAGAAGGTCTAAGTAATACAATTACTGAAGTTGTTACTGAAATTAATGATTATATCGACAATAATCTTCCGGGTGGATTTGAAGCAGTAAATCTTGTTGGAACTGATAACTTATCGTTCCGCACTGAGCACTTTGGACGTGATGCACAAATATTAGTTAAAACAGTAGCATCGTATTCCGTATTTGGATTTACAGGAGTTACCGAAAGCGGAGTAAGCCCAGAAGCTACAACAGGTGTCGCAAATGACCATGCTGGAATCATCACTGGTGCAGCAGCCACGGGAACTTGCTTTACCTTAATGGCAGATAGTGCTGGAATCGAAGGTAATAATACTCAGGTAGTAATTACCAATGACGAGAACGATAACACTTTCGTTATGGAAGTATATTCTTCAGGTGTACAGGTTGAATCGTGGGGTAATCTTACGAAGAATCAAGCAAGTAGATACTATGTAGAAACATTCTTGGCCTTGGTTTCAGATTTCATCCGTGTGGACGATAATACAGCCTTAATAGCATCGCCAGCCGATAGTGCTGTTGGAAGTGCTTATGCCTTAACTGGCGGTGCAGACGGAATTCCAGCAGACCCAGATGAACAAGATGATTTGATTATCGGAAATGAAATTGGGTTCACGGGAATGTTCGCATTGTCGGAGCCAGAGCAAATTGACATAGACCTGATTGCTGTTCCGGGTCATTCGTCTACGGCAGTTATAATAGCCATGTTGTTTATTTGCCAGAGTTTAAGAATGGATTGTTTGGCTATTGTTGACCCGCCATTCGGTCTTACTGTAAATGAAATAATTCAATGGCAAAATGGTACTCACCCACTGAACTCAACAAGATTTGATTCAGATTTCGGTGCCTTGTACTGGCCTTGGGTTAAAATCTCTGACACCTTCAACGGTGTCAACGTTTGGGTTCCACCATCTGGTTCTGTTATGGCCGTGTATGCTAGAAGTGATAACTTTGCTGCTCCTTGGTTTGCGCCTGCGGGAACCACAAGGGGTATTGTGCCCGGAATTATAGATGTATTCAGCCGTCCAACATTGGAAGAGAGAGATTCGATGTACGGAAATCGCAATGCGATTAACCCAATCGTTCAATTCTCGGACTCAGAGGGCTTCTTAGTTTGGGGTCAGAAAACACTCCAACGAGCACCTACGGCATTGGATAGAGTGAATGTCAGAAGATTGATGTTTGTAGTCGAAAAAAGAATTCGCAACGCATCACGCAATCTGTTGTTTGACCCGCATGATGACGAATTCCGTCAGAGGTTCGTAAGAATAGCAGATACGATTCTTAGAGAAATCCAAATAGGACGAGGAATTAATGCATATATAATTAAAGCAGACGAAGAGTTGAACACGCCTGATGTAATCGACAGAAATGAATTCCGTGCAAGAATTGGTATTCAGCCATTAAGAGCAGTTGAATTTATATATATAGAATTCAGCATACATAGAACAGGAAGCTTTGATGAAGGTATTGATAACTTCTAAAGAATTAGAGGAGTAAGAAGTGGCAGTAGATAGCATGGGTCTAGGTAATCTTGGCAGTCAAGACTTGATATTCAAACGCAAGTTTAGGTGGACGTTTGAGATTCAAGAAATATGCACGGAGAATATACCACAGCACTACGTAAAGGTTGCAGCTAGACCTAGTTTGACAGTTGAAGAAACAGAAATTAATTTCCTTAACGCAAAAGGGTGGATTCCCGGCAAGGCAGCGTGGGAAACCATTACAGTAACTTACTATGATGTGGCAAAGGGTGAGGGGTCTGATAATTTATGGAATTGGCTTGCTGCAATATATAACTTTGGAATGGACCCAATTGAAAAAGCCCATCAGGGTTCAACTAGAAAAAATTATGCTGGCAAGGGTGTTTTGACGTTATATGATGGTTGCGGAGTGGGACTCGAAGAATGGACTATGAAAGATTTATGGCCTCAAGCCATTAATTTTGGCGGATTAGATTACTCTAGTTCGGAAGAGTGTAATATAGAATTAACTTTAAGATATTCTGAAGTTCAATATATACCTCAATGCGGGGGCAAATTTGACCCATGCGTTTGCGAAGGATGTTTAAAATAGATTAATAGGAGAAAAAATTATGGCAGATAAACCAGGACAACCAATGGGATTGGGCAAATTAGGGGATAGAAATCTTATTTTCAAAAGAAAGTTTCGTTGGACATTCAGGGTAGAAGAAGTATGTCTGGCGAAGGGAAATGACATTGTTCCTGATAGTTTTGTAAAACTAGCAGCTAGGCCCAATTTAACTATTGAAGAAACAGAAATAAATAGACTCAATGCAAAAGGGTGGATTCCCGGTAAAGCATCTTGGGAAACTATTACAGTGACATACTACGATGTAGCAGATGGAGCTAATCTGCCATTATGGAAATGGTTAGCTTCTGTATATGACTTTACAGACCCATTTCATTTGCATATGGGGTCAAGCAGACAGGACTATGCTTCCAAGGGTGTTTTGAAATTATATGATGGTTGTGGGACTACCATCGAACAATGGGTACTCGAAGATTTGTGGCCACAAGCAATTAACTTTGGTGAATTAGATTATTCTAGCTCAGAAGAATCTAATATTGAGTTGACTCTTAGATATTCCACAGTTACATACAAGAGTTTCTGCCCAGACAAAGATATTAGTGGTTGCTGCACACCATGCAATTCAGCCGCACAGTCTACGGGTAGTGGAACGCAACGAATATCCGCAAACATATAATGGAAGAGACCCAGCGGGTGAGTTGTTGCTTTAAGAACGGTCTAATCCTTTTGTTATAACTCACCAAGAAAGTCCCCCAATCTTGGGGGACTTTTTTGGTGAAATTTTAAGGAGTGAATTATGGCTAGACAGATGGGATTCGATTTCGGTCTCGAAAATAACGACACTTGTTTCAAAAGAAAATTTCGTTGGCTTTTAACAATAGAAGGTATATCAGCCGACCAAAATAGTATAAATTCCTTGCCCCCTCTAAAAAGTGCAAGACCAAGTATTTCTTTCAAAGAAATGGAAGTAAAACATTTAGTTGAAAATATTTATTATCCAGCAAGACCTGATTGGAAGACTCTCACATTAGTTCTATATGACATAAAAAGAGATGAACATCCTGTGTTTGAATGGATTCAAACTATTTATGATGTATCTGGAAATGGGAATTGGTTCCCATCTGGCGAAAATGAATTTAAAAAAGAGGCTAGATTGGAACTATATGATGGATGTGGCAATGTCATAGAAACTTGGAGATACGAAAACGCATGGCCACAAACTGTTGATTTTGGAGAAATGGACATGGGGGATTCCTCCTATATGACAGCCGATATCACTTTAAGGTACGATAGAGCCTTCATAGATTAATTATCTATTCATCAAACTCTTTGTGAAGTATTTCTCTACATGCAGCAAGTGCGTCTTCTAGTTGTTTTGTTTTACATCCCAAAGCTCTACACGCTGCACTTTTATTGAGACGGCCTTTTTTAGTATAAACTTTACTATTGCATAATAAAGTTTCAACTAACTTATAATGACCGGCATTTTTTAACTTATCAACTAACTCTCGCTGTTCTATAGATTCAATCAATATATTCAGACGGCCTTTTTTAGTATAAACTTTACTATTGCATAATAAAGTTTCAACTAACTTATAATGACCGGCATTTTTTAACTTATCAACTAACTCTCGCTGTTCTATAGATTCAATCAATATATTCATAAGATAAATTATATATAAACAAATTAACAAGTACAAGGAAAAAATAAAAATTTATTCAATAAACTTTGCTTTTTTCATGGGTTTATTGTCAGATTGGAAATTCATAAAATTTTGATACCTTTTCTTTAATTCATTATAATTTCTAGCCGACCTATAAAGTTGTCTATAATGATTCAATATACAAGTAGTCATATAATTAAAAGCTTTTCCTTTAGAAGGGTCAAATCTGTCAATTTTTTCGAAACAAATTAAAACACCTTCTTGGATAGCGTCATCTGGGTCGATAAAGTTAAATTTTGCATATCTGGCTATGTTCTCAGATAAAGTATAAAATGCGGTCGCTAATGCATCTTGAGATTCTTCAAAAGAAAGAATAGAAGTTCTCAAGACACGATTTTTTGCTTTTAGTGTTTTGGAATCTTCAGGTTTATTTGCGTTTCTTTTAGACTTACGTTTATACGCATCATCTAAGTCTTCCACAATAAGCTCATATTTGTGTTTTGTTTTTTTAGAAGTTTGAAAAGTGTTTATTATATTTTCAAAGGTTCTGTTATTAAGATATTCTGTAGCCATGTAATCCTATTTATGCATTAATTTATATTATATCGTTCTTTCTTTTCATAGGATTTTCTATTCTTTCTTTCTCTGCTCTATAATAACATGTGGAAAAGATTATAGAACATCTTCTTAATGTATTAGAGCACGATATCGCAGAAAAAGCTTATATCAATTTAAAAAAATATTATGAAGAATGTAATAAGACGGAAGAGGCAGAAATTATAGGACACATTATTTACAGAAGATTTTATGAAGATAACAACAATAATTCTGACATGTGATAATGAACTGACTATAGAAAAGACTTTACAATCTATATCTGGAGATATACTTATTGGGGATATAGGGTCAAAGGATTTGACATTATCTATATGTAAAAAATATAATACATCAATAATTGAAATACCATTTGAAAATGATTATAGTAAAGCCAAAAATAAACTAATATCATATGTGAAATCAGATTGGATTTTACATATGGAGCCATGGGAAGTATTGGTTCAGGCAAGTTTTGAAGAAGCTGATATATCAAAATCTTATCATTTACAAATAATATCAAATAAAATTATTTCAAAAAGCATAAGATTTTGGCACAAAAATAAATCATTATCTTTTGTCAATCCAGTATTTGAAATAATTGATGATAATTCTCATTATCTTCCATCTGTTATTTATGCCGCTCCAGTAATGGCAAAACAGCAAACAGATATTATAAACAAATGGAAGAAGGAGAAGCCAACAGACTCCGCCCCTTATTACTATGAGGCATGTGTATTATTGCAAGAAGAAAAATACGATGAATTTTTATCAGTAGCACAGAAATATTTATTTTTAGAAAATATGGGCTTACCTGTTGTTATGATAAAATATTATTTAGCCGCTGTCCAACTTTACATTAAGAAAGATGTATCAAGTTCTCTTAGAAACATCTTACCGTGTATAGCCACAAAGCCAAATATGGCAGAATTTTGGTGTTTATTAGGTGACATCTATTACCATAAAAAAATATACAAAAAGGCTCAAACTTTTTATAAAAATGCAATTTACGCTGGTGAGAGAAGGTTGAAAGAAGACATGTGGCCTCTAGAAATAGATAAATATCGTAATCATCCCAACAAGATGATAAAAAGTTGCCAAAAAATATTAGATGAATCTAATTACATAGCCGCCATATAATTTCCACAACATTTAGCTGCTTCGCTAATGTTTTTCAGAAATTTAATTTGTCCTTCTACAGATTGTGGAACTTTATAAAAGTCTGTAACATCTTCAATTGCTGAAGCAAGAATTTTGGGTAAAGTATTGTTTTTAGGTATATAATTAGTGCTTCCATTCTTAACGGTAAACACTACAAATTTATTCCTGTATTCAGAAACAATTATAATAGGAGTAGAAATTTTTTGTATTCGTAATTCATTTACTAAAGAAAAACTTTCATAATCGGGAAGACCATAGCTTATTACAATACAAGAAAAAATTTCTTTCTTAGCTCGTTCTATTATTTCTTCCCCCGTTTCTACTTCTACAATATCAGCATTCAAGCCTGAAATGCTTCTGTTAATAGCATTACGTCTTTCTTCTTCTTCGTGCCCCAATAATATGAGCATTCTTTCTTTCACGTATCCCCCTCCAATCCAATAATTTGTACATCGGTATATATATGACTTGCTACCACAATATATTAATTTCATTAACAATAACAGTCACCTCATCTTCATATCTACTAACTGCTAATTGTTTTCTTCCGGGGGCCAATTGTTTTAATCTACTTTCAAGTTCGAATATCTTGCAGTTTATAACGCTCCAATTGTTTTCAGCGAGTTGTTTTATTTCTTCTTCCTCATCTGAAACTTCAGAACCCGGATAATATTTTTTAAGATATTTAGAATATTTTTTTATTAATTTTCTATAAAATGGGACATTACATGCACACCCCGGATTATGAAGATATCCTGCAACATCTTCTTGAAGTTCTATTGGTAACGAATCTCTGAATCTATAATCTTTAAGAGCCGCTTTCACGTCCATTAAACCTATCTTTTTCATTCAGTTTCTCCGTTCGAAGTTTTCTGGGAATTATCACTCGCCCACACTGAGGACATTTAAATCTTCTTGTTTGTTTTTTGCTCTTATGAATAATTGTTTTTTTAGTAACAGGGTCAAGGGTCGGTGGGCTACTCGGAACAGGAGATGTTTTAATTTCGGTCATCTCTTTAATATCAGACCCATCTGAAACTTTCTTCCAGTTACAAATTTCACAATACAATATGTAAAACGGTTTTTCTTTATTATTTTTCATCGAATTCAATAATCGTTCTAGCTTCTAAATAATTCATAAATAATTCTGAGAATCCACAGATAAAACTACCTGCGAACCCACACATCAAAATATAAAGTGGTGCATTACTTAGTAATACAAATCCACATAATAATCCTGCGAAGAATCCAGTGCATTTAGAACATATAGATATGGAATAAAATGGAGTTGCCAATAGGTAATTTCTCCAATTATCCAGAAATGTTTGATTTACGATAATATCTGTAAGTCCTGATACTGCGAACACAAAAAGTATTAATTCTATCATTTTTTCTATTTCCAAAAACATATATAAAGTTGGCCACCTTTTCGATACATGGAAGGGTATCCTTTTGGTTCCATTTTGTTAAGTTCTAATTCCGCATCGTCAATGTTGCAACTTAGCAATCTTATATTCCGATGGTCTATTGATTTATCAATAGTAACTTTGTCGTCTAAGTGATGTTCAATCACTTTAATTTGTTCAGATTCCAAATGATTCAAAATGTATAATAAAGATTTATTTTTAAGAGACCTAGCCCCTGTCATGGTGGCTAACTTCCATTGGTCAAAGTATCCCTTAAATTCAGGAAGCTTTTGTCTAAGGTCTGAATCTAAAAAAACTAAATCTTCTATATTATTGAAATTTAGTTCTATCACACTCATATAAGAATAACGAAGAAGTAAAAATGGAAGAAATTAAAACAAAAGAAAAATGGACTTTAGAAGTTCTTGGGGTAAGCCCAGAAACCGAAGTAACTATGTTAAAGATGCCTTCTATGTACCACGACGTAGTACGATGGGATTTGAATAACGAACCTAATTTTTTTGCAGGGAGAGCTAATTGGGAACCCTTTAAAATAGGTGTAGAGGGATTGTGGGGACGTAATATTGAAAATAGCCTTTTAAATTGGGGTTATGAAAAAATATTAAATTTCGACAATTCAAGAGATTATTCAAAAACAGGCATATTAAAATGTTCAAACGGTTTAAGTTTTAAGATAGAAAAAATGTGGCCACAAGCGATTGATTATGGCCAATTAGATTATTCTTCCAGTGATATTCCTATTGTTGAATTTACATTTAGTTATTCTAAGGCCACAGTACAAGAAGAGCAAAAGCCACAACGAAGAAAATTATCCCTTAATTGGGAGAACAAATAAATGGAAGAAATTAAAAAAGACACTTTAGAAATAATCGGTGTAACCACGGAAATTGAAGTAAATGTATTAAAACTACCTAGCATTGAATTTGATGAAGAAGAAATTTATTGTAAAGGTCAAAAGCTCTATAAACCAATTCCGGGGTCTACTCGTTGGGTGCCCTTTACGGTGCAGTATGATGTTTATTGCGATGATGATAACCACAATTCGTTTGGTCTTCTTAAATGGTTTTCAACATTACTTGACCCATCATCAGAAGGTGGATTTCGTTCTAAAGTAGTAGATAATGAAACTAAAACGTGCATATTAAGATTATCAAATGGTCAAGTTTGGAAAATAGAAAAAATACATCCACAGTCGATGAGTTGGGGCGGCTTACCTTATTATCCTCCTGTTGAGATGGAATTTACATTTGCTTATTCTAAATCCACAGTTGATTTTTCTAATTCCACAAATGATTATTGTAATTGTTGCAATTCGTGCAAACCCAAACCACTAAAAAATAGAAAATTATTCCTTAATTGGGAAAATAAATAGGAGAGAAAAAATGCCAGATGAAGTATACCAACCGAAGAGAGTGCCTATTAATCCAGATATCGTAGATACTCCAGAAACTCAGAGCGAAACACCGGACTTGCCACAACCAGACGTGGAGCAGCCAAATATGCGACCTCTCCAACCAGACATGGAGCAGCCAAATATGCGACCTCTCCAATCAGATGTGGAACAACCAACTATGCGTCCTGCACAGGAGGGTGCAGAGCCGACTATGCGACCATTGCAACCAGAAGGTGGAATGGAGATTTCAGGAAATATTCCCCCTCAATTTACTGCCGCTTTGTCAAAAGAAAGAAAAGCAAAAAGAGAAACTACAAGTGAGACAAAAATTGTGTCTCCAGCGGCGTTGCGAGAAGTTCAACCAAGTATTCCACCGGGAACAATTAGAACTCTTGAGCAATTGATTCAGGGAATTCAGACTAAATCTACTCTTTTTGAAGAAATTACTCTCCCATCAAAGGGAAGATTTTATGATGGTGAAGATGGTCCACAAGATGGTATAATCCATATTCGTCCGATGACAGGTGAAGAGGAACAGATTTTAGCTACCCCTAGATTTGTTAAAAAGGGTCAAGCAATTAACATGATATTTGATAGGTGTATGCAAGAAAACTTTAATTCAGAAAGATTTATTACGCCAGATAGAACATATATGTTAATTTTCTTACGTGGTATTTCTTATACACCATCATATGATGTAGAAGTCAAATGTCCCCATTGTGACCGAAAGTTTGCAACAGTCATAGATTTGAATGATTTATACGTAGAGTCATGCCCGGAAACATTCTCATCTACAAATTTAAAAGATTCTCTTCCAACAACTGGTTATAATTTTAGTTATCGTCTTTCAACTGGGTTCGATGAGCAAAATGTCCAATCGCATAGAGATAGAAAGCTTAGAGGAGGATTTGAAACTAGTGGACAAGCCGATGACACTCTTTTGTATCGTACAGCAATTATGATAGAAGAGATAGAGGGGCTTAATAATAAAGAAGAATTACAAGCCTTATTAAAGAAGTTGCCCATTAGTGATGTTGCTTATTTAAGAACGACAGTTAACGAGCCTCCGTTTGGTGTAGATACCAAGGTTGAGATTCCTTGTCCGGGTTGTTTGGAAGATTTTGAAATAGAACTCCCCCTTGAATCAAATTTTTTCTTCCCAAGGGGCCGGAAGAAGACCCCGAATCCGCAAGCATAGAATTATGGAAAAATATGATGGAAGAAATATTTTTCTTTCAATATCATTTACATATGAGCAGGGCAGAAGCTTTCAATATGCCTGTGCATGAGAGGAAATGGTTGATTGATAGATTTATCGAACAAAAACAAAAAGAAAATTCGGCCATGGAAGATGCAAGAAGAAAAGCAAAAAGAAAACATTAGAGATAAATACTAATGGTTCGTCCTTACGGGCATAAAAAAAGGTAATTAAGTGGCTATAAATTCAAGCACACTATACAGTAGAAAACGTTATGGTTGGAATGATGAAGAATGTTTAAAAGGAAAGAAAAATAATGGCCACTAAAGAACGATATCAGAACCCCACTATAGGAGATAGTGTAAGATTAAAACTGTTTTCATTCAACTCAAATAACAGAACAAATTTTAATGCTGTAGATAAAGTAGAGATATATTTCTTAGACCCCGAAGAAGTAACTGAAGAGAATCCAGAAGGTAGAAGATTAGTAGAAACTCTGACGGGGGCTTCTATTGTTAATGTTGAAACAGGTCTATATCAAGTTACACTAACTCTGAGTGATACAAAATACACGATAGGAGATTATGTGGATGTGTGGTATGCCTACATAGAAGCAAATGATGACCTTTCTATTGTGGAAAATACATGGATGATTTATCCTGCTTTGTTTTATACCAGTCCACGTCCAATTGTATATGATTTTTCATTTGCATTTAGGCCCAATAAGATAAGATTAGGCTCCAAACAATATATCATCATAGACATAACTCCTAATGTGACAAACGCCTCAGACTTAGCAAGATATTATGAAAATATAGCTATTGTTTCTCCTTTGAAAATATCTATAGAACAAGTATGTGGTGATTGTCTTCCAGCAGAAGAAGACCTAAGAATAATTGCCGATGAAGTAGATGTAGAATTACGAGAAAAAGGAAGAGGATATTATTTCTTAGATACTGAAGAATTAACGACTGGCCTATATGACATATGGTTTACTATGGAATTTGGTGGAAATACGTATGTTTCTAGTAAACAACAGCTTCAACTTTATTAAAAGGTCAAAAATGTCTGATTGTTTTATTATATCATTATATCCTGATTGTATATCCCAAAGTATGATAGATTATCAAAAAAAAGTTTTTGATAATCTTGATATACCCATTACTCAAATTAAAGTAGATGGTCGTCTTGCGGCTGAAACTCATGCTCATGCTATGGGAGAAATTGTAAAGTCGTATAAATACGACTACTACATTTTTTTTGATATTGATGCCATTCCTCTAAAAAAGGAATTAGTTAATTATATTTTACATTCAATTCGTGATGATGAAACACTTTTTGGTGTTGCCCAACAAAGCAACCATATAATAAAACCAAATGGAACTTATGACCACATTTATGCCGGTCCTTCTTGTATGGGTTTTTCTAGTAAATTATATTCTAAACTTGGAAGTCCTTCTTTTGCTCCTAACCACCGTGGTGACACAGCCGAAGAATTGACATGGGAAACAGAATCAAAAGAATTGAAGTTAAAATTACTTTATCCAACACATAGCGTTGGAAAACCCATTTGGGATTTGGGTCATTTGCCTCCGTATGGTTTTGGTACTACATATGATGATATGGTATTTCATTGTTTTGGGGCTACGGGGAATAATGGAGTGACTAAAGGTTACAATATATTAGAAATGTTTGTTGAAAAGTGTAAAGAGGTTTTGGGAGAATAGTTTATGTTTGTGGTTGGGCTGTGCTAGTCGGTGTTGTGGGAAGTTGTTGTTGTCCTTGTGCAGTAGGTTGGGGCTGCTGGACAGTTTGAACTCTCTGCATCATTTTTTCTAATTCCCCGCTAAAGCTCATTATTGACCCATCAAATTCATTTCCCAATCCTGCGGTTTGCAATTCTCTTCTTAATGTTTGTAACCCTTGATTTACGTTCTGTGCCGCCATAAGAACTTGTTGAACAGCTTGTTGCTGTTGTTGAGCGTTTTGTTGACTCTGTGCTGTCTGAACAGCATGTGATTGTGTTTGTGCCACTGGTTGTGGTTGCACCTCTAGGCCACGGGGTTCTGGTTGTGTTGGCACGCCGTCTTGTTCTACGATATATTGAATAAATGTTCTCATTGCTATTATTTATGAACGAAAGAAGCAATTTGTTTACTAAATAATTATATGGAATTTAAAGACTGGATAAATTTTTACGAAGGTGTTGTGGGATATGTTGCCGCTGCATGTATTATAGAAGGGCGAAGAGTACCTGAAGCTCTTAGAAGTAAGGACTTTTCCTCAACTTTATTTGATGAACCTAAACAAATTTTAGGAGCAGATGCGTGTCCAATAAACCCTCTTAGCGGTTATGATACACATATTAAATCTATACAAAAGTTCGCATTTTCGGGTCCAGACCAATTTGCTCAAACAATGCTTTTTTCACCATTGTCGGCAAATGTTCCATTCTCAAAGCACTGGGATAATTTCCAAGTACTTATGATGATATTAAAACATTATTTTCCTAATAAAGTAGACACACAAAAATTAAGATATATAGTTGATGCATTTAACACCAAGTATCATGCTATGGCTCATACTATATCAGGTTTTAAATATGATACAATTGCTTACATATGGAATGATAGAGAAAAACTATTCAATGAACTTCCGAAATTATCTGAAGAGGGAGATGACGAAAAGTTGATAAGAAGATTATCCAAAATCCCCGGTGTTCGGCCTGTTAAAGCTGGGTTTATTGCTCAATTATTGTTTGGGAAAGCAGGGTGTATAGACACCCATAATATAGATATTTATACTAAAGTATTTCCAGATATGGCCGACGAGTTTAACGTAAACAAATGGGACGGCGAAGATGGACCTAAAAATTATACAGCCTTATTGAAAAAGTTAGAAAAAGAAAAGAAAATAGGTAGCAAACAATTATGGAATATTTGGGTAGATTTTGTAGAACATTTCTATCGCCTTGTATCAACACACGGTAAAGGAATTTATGCAGATATGGGTTCTGCGTTAGACCCAAGTGAACCAGTTTATCAAGCAATAATAGAAAAAGACATAGAAATTCCAAAAAAAGCTATTGGACAACCCAAAGGGGCACCAGACAGTTTCATGGTTCCGCTTATTTCGGGTAGATACGGAATGGGAGCTAGTGCAACTCACTTGCAAGATGACCCAGATGAAATGCTTAGACAATTCCAAAGATTACAACAAGGTAAAGAGGGTAGTTCGGCTTCTAGAGCAATCCCATTTGATGCATCTCAATTTGTTGATAAATCTATGCCAACAAAACCATCTTCCCTGTACTATTTTGAGCCAGCTCTTAGTGACGAAGGGGAAGTAGACCCAGATAGAGTAATAAGCATCATAAATAAAAAGATAGATAGAGGTGGAAGAAAAGCTCATGCTGCTCAATGGGCAAAGCGACAAGGAAATCTTTTTAAATAACTATATTAAATCATGTATCCAAGGTAAAAATTATATCCAGAATTAAACTCTATAGACTATATAATTAATATGAACGAAGATTTTATTATAGATAATTTATTAAAACCAAAAAAAAAGAAAAAGGTAAATTCTAACAAAAAAGGAAAAAGGAAAGAGCTTCAAGTTGTGGCTGCATTAAACAAACGTTTTGAAGAAATGTTATCAAAATTTCCTAGTTGGGGACAATTTTCTAGAACTGTTGCGTCTGGGGCAAGATGGGGCCAAAATGTTGTTTTACCACAACATGCAAAAGATACTTTTACCGGAGATTTAGTATGTCCATCGGGTGGTTTTAAATATGTAATTGAATCTAAAGGAGGCTATAACGAAATAGATTTATGTTCTGTATTTAATGGAAAGTGCTCTCAATTAGATGGTTTTTTGTCTCAAGTACAAAAAGATGCAGAACGATGTGGAAGAAAACCATTGTTATTATGGAAAAAAGACAGAAAACCAATGTTGTCTGTTGTAAAATATGAAGATGTAAAAAATTATGAATTTAAAATATACATGAAATATAACGATTGGATAATTTTAGAATTTGATGATTTTTTTAAACTACCTGATAATTTCTTTTTTAAAAATGCCTAAAAAATTAAAATATAATGATGTGAAAGAATATTTTGAAGAACAAGGATGTTTTCTTTTAGAAGATTCTTACATCAACGCCCACTACAAAATGAAATATAAATGTATTTGTGGAAATGATTCTGAAATTTCATGGATGAAATTTAGAATCGGAAGAAGGTGCAAATCTTGTGCTGGCGTTAGAATATCTGAAAAAAAGAAATTTACTTTAGAACATGTTAAAAATATATTTAAACAATCTAATTGTGAATTATTAGAAAAAAAATATAAAAATTCAAAACAATTATTGTTGTATAAATGTTCATGCGGAAATAAACATAAAATAAATCTTAATAATTTTTCATCAGGGAAAAGATGTCCACATTGCGGATTAAAAAAAATAAAAGAAAAGCAAAAATTAAATTATAATTATGTTAAAAAATTTTTTGAATCTAAGGATTGTGTTTTGCTTGAAAGTGAGTATATTAATTCACATTATAAAATGAGATATGTTTGTAGTTGTAAAAATAAAGCTGTTATTAATTGGAATTCATTTAGAAATGGTTCAAGATGTCGTGAATGTGGTAATAAAAAAATAAGTGAATCTAATAAAAAATATAATACAAAAATAGTTCAAAAAATATTCAAAAAAGACGGGTGTGAATTGCTTGGAGAGTTTAAGTCCACACATGTTCCTATGAAATATAAATGTTCTTGTAAAAGAATATCTCATGTGAGACTAAGCGATTTTCTAAAAGGAAATAGATGCAAATGTGGTTACAAAAAAAACTCTGGTTTAAATCACCCAAATTGGATTGTGGACCGTAAATTGAAAAAAGAAAATGATATGTTTAGGAAAAAATTATACAGTACGCTTAGTAGAACATTATGTGCCGTTGGGGATAAAAAAAATGAGAGTAGTAGAAAATTATTAGGATATACACCAAACGAATTAAGATTACATATAATAAATCATTTGAATTGGGAAAATGTTCATAAAAGAAAATGGCATTTAGACCACATATTTCCTATAAAGGCGTTTTTAGACCACAATATAAAAGATATAAAAATAATAAACGCTCTTGACAATCTACAGCCACTAGAGCAAAAGGAAAATTTACGCAAATCAGACATTTATGACATTGATAAATTTAACATTTGGATTAGTCAATTTGAAGTCCCTGTGATTCCAACCAATAAACATCATTAGTTGTTCTCATATCAGCATCTAATAACATATCAGCTAGTGCGTCACCATCTGATGCCGATATACTGTCTAAGGAGAATTCAATTAAATTAAGAATTGTACGTATATCGCCAATGCTCGAATTAATTGCTTGCTCTATTATCAACTATTTAGCCTCTAGTAAAGTCAAAGACCCTTCCATGTCCAAATTAGTTTGTTTCAAGGTATCGGCCAAATAGTTGCCATCCTCTGCCGTCATTTCAGCACCATTCATGATTGCTTCTATTTTTTCAAGACTCTCACGAATAGTTGTAATATTTGTGCCAATTTTTTTATTTAGTTCTTTAGCCATACTAATTTCATCTCTCTCAAATTCGATTAAATCCTGTCGCATCTTTGAAATTACTCACCCAACAATTTCAAAGACCCTTCCATGTCCAGACCACATTGTTCTAAGGAATCAGCTAACATAACACCATCTTCTGTAGAAAATTCATCCTTCTTTGTAATCGTCTCTATTTTATCAAGATTTCCACGAATAGTAGTCATACTTTTCTTAATTGTTTCTAATAGTGCTTCAGAGGCCATGCCGCCATCACTATCATCATCGTCTATGTCAATGTCGGTCCCAGCATTCAATTCTTCTAAATCCCATTCGGCGTCGTCCGCTTTTTTTTTGGCTGATGCTGGTGTCCTGTTATTTTGGTTTTGCCAACCACCGTTTTTATACAAATCCCCTTGGCGATTTCTGTTGCCAGCACCATATGTGTTATATTGATTACCAACGGTATAAGATTTTTTACCAATAACATCGTCGTCATCATCTAATTTTGTGATGACTTCAGCAACGGGTTTATTTTGAGGAATTTTGATTTCGTCGCCATCATGTTCGAATGACGTATAGCCAGTAGCTTTAACATCGAACTTGCGAAGAGTCTTATTCTCCAAAATTGGATGAGCAGGATTTGTATTAAGAACCCATATTTCTTCTGTGGGCAACTCAATAAGCTTCGTTTTTGTTTTTACAATAGAAGAAGCTTCTGGACAGGACAGAATAGCTCGATGCCATATTTCTGGAGTAGAACAGAAAAACACTAATCCTAGAGTTTTTCTTAGGTCCATCAACCAAAGAGGACGATGCCTATTTCTGAAGAGCCACAGACGACGATGACCTTTTTCTAATCTTTCGCCAATAGCGACTGCCATTTGTCCTTTGACTACCTGAGACCAGATGTTTCGAAGTCCCATGAGGCGATTAACAATGTTTGCATCCAGCTTCAATCCGCTAAGGTCATCATCTAATTCTTCGCCTGCCTCAAATATACGAAGTAAAATTTCAGAGTCACAAGCAGAATTCACTTCGTACTTCTTCTTCAGAGCTTTATATTCAGCATCGGGAATTCTTCCATTATGAGCTAAACCAATTGTGCGGTCTGTGCTTGCAAATGGATGATTGTTTTTGTTTACGTGGGCCGTTCCAACGCCAGTAGACGAAGCTCTTGCATGTATGATGAGAAGGTCAGGGTTGGCAGCACAAACGCTCTTCCATGTATCAGTATCAATGAAGTCAGATGCTTTTCCGGGTTCCTTATGGTAAATAATCTTACCGTTATCCCTTTGACTTCCCCAGATACCAGAAGCGTCAGTTCCACGAACTTCCAACTGGTCAAAAACAGAGTTCATTATTTGGAATGAGACTTCTGGATTTTTACTTCTTCCGATATATCCTGCTATGCCGCAAATAATACACCAGCCTTTTTTATTGGGTTTGCGAAAATAGATTTTCAACGAGAGTTAGTATATCAAAATTCCACAGCAAATCAACTAAAATTGAGGAAATTGTTGAGGCTGCTGTGGTGCCTGTGGCTGATTTGGGTCCATCTGGGGCTGTTGTGGGGGCATTTGTGGCCCTTCTGGAGGTTGAGGTTGTTGTTCTGGCTGTTCTGGCTGTTCTGGCTGTTCTGGCGGGGATTCGCTCTCAGAAGGAGGTAAAGTCTCATTTTCAGGAGGGGCTTTCTCTGGTGAGGCAAGTGTGTTTACAGGTGTGCCTACACTATCTGCTAATTTCTGTAGCTCTTCTACAGAAGCGGTCATGATATCACTTAAATCATCTTTTTCTTCAATGGCATTCATAATAGCAACCCCTACTTTCTGAAGAGGGGCGAGATATTGAGTATCCTTCTTCGGCCAGTGCGTGTGAAGAATAGTACGTATTTGGTTTACTATTTTTTTAGAAGCAGTAACTACTTGTCGCTTGCCCATTCCTTCACTGTTATCCAGTAAATTTTGCATAGCATTAGTTAAGTCGCCAATCTTCTCGTTTAGAAAAGATGCGTCTTCATTTAATAAGTAGTCTCTGAATCTCATGTTGCTCATGTTAGTATCTATTCTAGAAAAAGTTGTTTTTGCTACGACTTTTTATTCGTTGTATATTAATGTGTTTTATATCAAACATCAAAGTATTATAAAGCAAATCAATGAAAAAATCAACTGTTATTCTTCATACCACCATTTAACTGATTTTAATACCTTTTTAAATTGAGATTCGTTAAATGATACACCACACCACATTGCCTTTCACATATCCCTTTTCAGGAGTTTTTCTGTCAACTGATGGTGCGTCCCATGCCTGAAAACCTTGGTGTTTAAATTGGCTTTTCATATCTATGCTGCCAATTACCAAAACCTCCCATACCTAGCTGCCAGTACTGCCAAAACCACCTAAACCTCGGTCGGTTTCTGAAAGTTCTTCAACTTCTTCTATATCACCATAAATAGTTTTTTCAATTTTAAGCTGGCCTATTCTGTCGCTTTTTTTGTACAACTTAGGGGCCAATTCTTGAAACAACGGGATGCTATGTAATTGCCCATCTACCAGAGTCTCTGGCCGTATATGTTTAAATCTAAATCTTATTGACCCACGATAATCACAATTATGTAGGCATAAATTATTAGCAAAAAAATTATGATTTTTTTGCGTGGTGATATGATATATGTTTTGCCTATTATGTTTATTTATTTTTTTTATTTTTACGAATTTCATTAATTAATTCCTGAAAGAGAATATCTCTATTTTTTTTATAATCTAATTCCTAAACCACTATGACATTATACCCAATTTTCTTAATATTTTCAATTCTTTGTTTATCGTGATTCCAGATATCTTTAGCAGTTTTTTTTATTTGTGAATAGATATAGTGATATAGTATAATATTTTGATTAAAATTTTAATATTTCTTCACCTTCTTTTATATCTTTTAACATTTTCCACCCATCTTTAGTGTATAATAACTTATTAGCAGGTATTTTTATATTATCATTTTCTTCTGTTTCTATTTCATATAATTGGACATCTTCTTTAATCCACATGTCCGTTATGCTGTCTTCTTCTACTTGCCATTCTTCTTCGTTAAAAGATAATATATTTGTTTTATCTATAGAAGAAAAGATATCTTCGATTAACTTATCTCCATCTGGTGTTTTTATAAAAGTTCCTTCAGGCACACAATCTATTAGTCCTTCGCCATTGCAAAGAACTAAATCATATTTACTTACACTAGACCGAGCAGATATTTTAAGATGATACCCAATTGGTAATTCAACGGCAATACCAGTATCATATTCTATATATCTTCCATCTTCAGACCAGACTCCATCATCTATAGCTACAACATCATAACCTGAATCAGTTGGCTTTCCTTGGGTGGGTATCTGTGCATCTGGGTGTGTTCTTTTTACTTTCATGCTAATTCTATTCATTTCTTTTCTTTCTATGCTTCGTATAAGATTTCATACGTAACTAATTCTTTGGGGGGAACATACAGGTTAAATTTCCCATACTTTTCATTCCAATTCTTTTTCCACCAGATGTCACATTTTCCATCAGAGAAGACTTTTTCGTTTCGTTTATTTTTTATCCACTTTTTAGTGGTTAATTCATTAAATATTTCTGGTTTATCCCAGTTGTCTTTAGTCCTATTCCATTTTGCTATGAGTTTGGTACAGATTCTACAGAGTTCTTTACTCTCACATCTAGAAACAGATATTAATTTGTTATTCTTTGTGACTCCAACATAGTAATATTCGGACATATGGTTAAACAATGCTTTTATGTCTCTTCCTTTTTTTGTGTTTTCATGGCCCCATCCATAAAAAGGTTGTGCTATTACCACTGGGTAGTCTGGCCAGTTATATCTAATTTTAAACTGGATAGGGACATTCTTTTTCTTAGGAAAGTCTACCCACAAATCTATCCCTGTTTTATCTTCTTCTAAGGTAACAGGTCTTACATCTTTAAAGTGTTTAATATTAGTAAGAATTTCAATACATTCGTTCGTATTCTTATCAGACACATTCTTTCTATTTACAAATGACGTTTCGTTTACTGACATAATTTCCTTTCTTTATCCGCATTTGCTCCAACCACACGAGCAGCCAATGCAGCCTTCATTTCTCATTAAATCATTTCCACCACAATCCGGGCATTTTCCGTTTACTTTCGTTCCGTTCTTAATATACTTCTTCAAAGCACGAGAAATTGCCTTTGAAAGACAACACAAATCGCCTTCTGATTTTTCTAACTGTTCTACGACATAAAGGATATCCGCTCCATGACGAAGAGATGTGGAGATGAGACGAGTAAAGATATCTTCTTCTTGCGTGGCATCTTTTGTTACATCATCAATCGTGAAACCATCTTCTTCAAATCGTAACGAATAAACGCCGCTTTTTATTTTCGAAATAGTCCCAACTACATTTTTCTTAGGAACAAATCCATTTTCCATTACAAACACTTCATATGGGTCTCCCCCCAACAATCCAACCATGACTAGATAATCAAAAGTTCTCACCTTATCCAGCTTCTTAGTGACTTTAATGTGATGAATATCGCACTGAAGTACATGAGGTCTTATAGGTGCTTTTGTTTTAGAAATTTGTCCTCTATCAGCGGCATGAGGGCTAATTCCAAAATATTCTTCAAGCTGTGAGTGTTCTTTCTTAGTAAAGTTTTGGTCATGAATATTCAAGCCTTCTGATATCAGTTTAGTTGCAAGAGATTTAAAGGGGATATAAGAAATAATCCCGTACATCTTCTTATCTGGAAAGGCAGCGATACTTTTAACTTCTTTTTTATGAGCGGCAAGAATAAAATTATAAACATCACGCCATTTGGCATTTTCTGGCAACATATATGTCACAGAAATGGAAGAATCTATATGTTTCATTACTCGACCCATCAAATCTAGCTTGTCCATTGGTTTGACATGAGTAGAGCGATGGAAATTGATTCCTAATTTTTCCAAATTATTATCTATGAATTCGGCTACGGGTTTTCCACGTTTGCCATCCCATGTGTCTTTAATGGTATCGCTTGCGATGGGAATTTCTAAACCATGTTCTTTAAAAGCTTCTCGGACAACAGCAGGAACGCAGAAATAGTAATCATAATGACCAGCAATACGTGTTCTTTTCCAGAAGTAAATACCAAAAGCAGGCTCAATTCCATAAGATAAAACTAAATTTTTGAACATAAGAGACAACGTGCCTGTTGGTGCAATACTAGAGCAATTGCAATTTCGCATGGTTTTAAACTCTAAACCAAGCTTCATCATTCTTTTCACAAATGGAGAAGCTTCAAATTTTTCTCGATTGAATAATTCGAAGCTCCCTTTTTCTTTGCCTAATTCTATTGAAGATTTATAAAGATGATAATTATATCTCTTTGTGAATTCCGCAATAGCCTTATTGCCTTCAGGTGTTCCGTATTCAAGACCTTGTTTGAACAACCACCCTGCAATGTTGGTGTATCCAGCACCAACACGTCTTAATTTTTCTATAGACATTTTTTGGAATGGTGTGGCGTAAGTTCCAGATACAATTTCCATAGTGTTAACATTATCAAGAAATCTAACTAGAGATTCTCCTACTGTTTGAAGTTGTAGCTCATATTCTTTTGGATTAATGGAAAATGTTCCCACATTAGCCGATGATAACACACAAAGTGCATCTCTTGAAAGATACTGTTCTGAACAGGCATTTGTAGAAATGATTCTGCTGTCATATTCGTCCTTGGGGTCATAAACATAGTCTGAATTAGAATATTTTCTAGCTATGTCTATATTTTGTATTCCCGGCTCGGCACACTTGGACATATGTTTCGCTATAAGTTCAAGGAGATATCTGGCCTGAACTGTCTTGATAATCTTTTCTTCTTTTCGATTCTTACGAGCGAGATGATAATACTTTTTCTTTTTTTTATCATATAAAGAATCTTTATCTGTGCTGTGGACATCCAAATAAATTTTTTGTCCCTTTCTCACTTCTGGAATCGTAAATGTGAGTTGCCACTCTTTATCTTTATCTACCGCTTTGTAAAATGCCTCTGTGCAATGTACAGATATATTTGCATTTTGCATCTCTGTATTGCCATCCTTCATCTTAATAAACTCTTCAACATCAGGATGGTCACAAGAAAGAGAAAAGAGCATGGCTGGGACACGACCAAATTGACCAACATAATAACCAATTGAATCTATGAATTTCATCCAATGGGTAGCACCAGAACTGGTACTTGCAGAATTTTTAACACTTGTTCCTACAGGGCGTAGTCGAGAAAAATCAACACCTATTCCCTGACGAAATGCTGCGGCTTTAGCAACGGTATAAGCTGTATTCTTTACAATACTTTCTAAATTATCCCATTCTTCGTCATCTCTTCCGCTACCCAAAGAGATGGTGGTGCAATTGCATAAAGAAACATTTTTCCCCGATGCTGCACCTTGCATGATGCTTCCTGCTGGGTGCCACCAATCTTTATAAATTTCATCAAACCAGCGATTAGACCAGTATTTTTTAAGTTCTGTTGTTTCTTCGGCAGAGGCAACAAAATCACATACTCTCTTTATTGCTTGAACGTAGGTTTCTCCTTCAAATAAGATATATTTGCTATTGAATGCATCTATGGCAAATTGATTATCTTTGAAATATTCTTCGGTGGTTTGGTCTTTGACAGACTCATAAGTTACAACATTCTTCTCTTCCATCAGGTCTTCTTTCTTTTCTACGCTCAGGTTAATGAACTGCCGTGCAAACTTTCAAATCATTTTATCTAACGATATTATATCAAAAAAATTTATATAAATAAACTATTAATTTTTAATTATTTGAAAGTTGTAAATTCGTTTTTTCTTTCCAAATTAATAGAATCACAATCGCCTAATGATTCTAATAAATCACGGTCATGAGTAGTGACAAACACCTTTTTATTCTTAGATAACTGCATAATCATGTTGTATACATTCTCTACACCTAACGGGTCTATGTTAGTTGTAACTTCATCTAAAAACAAAATAGAAGACGATGCCCCAGAATCTATTGTCATTATGTGAGCAAATGCTTGGGATACAGCAAGATTAAGTCGTCTTCGTTCGCCGCCCGACAGGTTATGATAATCAAACGATTCGCTTTCAGTAGGAACTCTACTAATTGTTTCATCAAATTCATTATTGAATTCTAATTTTATTTTTCCGTCAATGAGGAATTGAAGCCAATAAGAAATTCGGGAATTTAATGCTGGAATTATTCCATCAATAATAAACTTTCGTATTCCGTTGTCCCCGAAAGCTTTAACCCAAAATTCATAATAAGGTAAATTTTGTTCAGATTTCTCTAATTCAGTCTTCTTATCTTTACATTCAATTTCCTTCTCCTCTTTTTCTTTAACAGATAATAAGCTTATCTCTGTATATGGGGAGGTTTCTTCCTTTTTAGCCAGTGCTTGTTTTTTGAGACTTTCGATATCGTTATTAAGAATCTTATCATCAGAATCGGCATCGGGTTTGTTAATCTTAGACAACCGAGACATATTAAAAGTGACGCTCGTAATTCTCTTAGAATTGTTTAAAGATTTATTTGAGGCTAATTCAACAGCTTCGTATAACTTTTTTATTTTTGAATTTATCGGGACAAGAAGAGCTAATTTTTCTTCGGCTATCAATTTTTGAGCTTCTAATTTTGCTTCTTCATCATTAATATTGTTTTTAGATTCTATTATGACATGTTCATAGTTTTCTTTTTTAACAATTCCAAGGCACGTTGGGCATTTTTTGCCTTCTTTATTTTCATAATCAGATATTGTTTTTTTATTCTTACTAATTGTAGCTGAGAGGTTTGTTATATTGGCTTGTGCTGTCTTTAAGACAGAATCCAATTCAGCTTTCTTAACAACCTCTTCATCTAGTTGTTTGTTAATCTTTTCTTTTATTTTGTTTATTTGTTCAATCTCAGATTGGAGTTGAGACATTTTTTCTTTTAATTCTTTTAGTTCTTCCTGTGCTTCATTGTACTTAATAAGAGCCGCTCCAGAATTACTATTCCTGAGAGATATAGTTTTAGTTTTAATAATATTGACTAATTCAGAAAGCTCTTCTTCTTTGTTGTTTTTCCACTCTTCTTCTTGTTGTTTTATTTTATTGATTCTAATTTCACATGAATTTAATTGGGCAAGAATATTAGAATATTGTTCAGAAATTAGATTTATTTTTTCTTTGTATTTGTTTTTTATCTTTTTAGCTTTTTCTGAATATTCTCGGTAAGAACCTAGAGATAACAAATTATCAATAATTTGTCTTTTTGTTGGAGTATCACACTCAAGAAAACATCCGCTGTTGTTGTCTCTGAATATTACAGTGTTGACAAACGTTTCATATGAAAGGCCAATAATATCTTGAATCGCCTTCTGTGTCTCTGTCATACTCCCACGAGTCTTTTCGTTATTTTCATCCCATATATGGTCTTCGCTTTCCCATAATTTAAGCTTGTTGGGTTTTCTGCTCCGAACTATTCGGTAGTTGTTCCATATAATTTCTACTTCTAGATTCTTACATACTTTAAGATTGATTATCTTATCATTTGTAAGTTTTTTAATAGTTTTACCATACAAAGCATAAACAAGTATTTCAGGAATACTTGATTTTCCAACTCCATTTGAAGATGCATTTCCCTCATCATCTAAAATATCTTTATTTTTGCCACGAACAAGAATTATGTTACCGTATGATGTTAAATCAATCTCGATTCCCTCTGGGCCAAAACACAGGAAATTCTTTGCACGAACATATCGAAAATCTAAGTTCTTCATTAAAGTTCCTTATTTTTTATATTACGTCCTATTGTTAGCAATTTCTCTTTATTAAGACCATCAAGAGAATCTGCCTCATTTTTAATTTCAATATACTTTTCTAACATCTCTGATTCTTTGAAGAGAATAGCCTTAGCATTATCCACAAGGTCTTCCTCTTCTTCCTTTTCAACCTGTTTGAATTCAAGAGTCCCCACCTTGTTATTGTTTAATATTTCATTTCTTAATTCTACGATATCGGAAGACGCTAAATCTTCCATGATAATTTGAATAAAATTATCATTTAAGTCGTATTTGTCTATATCTTTCTGAGGTACGATAAAGTGTTGGGGACTAAAATTATTTCTTACATATTCTTTTTCTTGTGTTTCTAAGTCGTATACAAGTATCTCTTTATGAGTAAAAGCTTCTCCAAAACTCAATTGAAGTGGTGAGCCAATATATTCAATATTTGGCTTGATGATTTGTTTGGCATGATAATGCCCAAGAAATACTTGATCCCAATCTTTGAAAATCTCCGGGGACATTTTGCTCATGTATCCATCGTGTTCTACAGATACATTAGAATGAACGCCGCCCATAACATTAAGTAATGCTCCATCTATAGCACAATGACCACATAATATTTTATGCTTAGAATCATTATGGATATCAACAATGTCCTCTGCGGGGTCAGATGTGTATGGGAGAAAACTAATTGGATATTCGCCCACTTGTAAAGTACAAGGACGGTTGATAACAGTGGCATTAGGGAGACTTCGAAGAGGATATACGCTACTTACATCCCATTTGTTTAGATGCCATATATCATGATTTCCCAATAAAAAATAAACATTTACTGACCCATCCATATACTTTTCAAATATTTCGAAAGATTTTTGATAAGTGTATACGTCTATTTTTTGTTTTTCATGAAATAAATCCCCGAGAAGCAAAATATGTTTAATTTGCTTTTCTTTTGCCGTTTCAAATATCCAAGATAAAACATCTAAACAATTTTGAAGACGACTATAACTCTTTTTATGGGGATACAGATGTAAATCAGAAGATAACAATACTTTCATAACAACCTCTATTGAGCCGATGGCTCAATAGAACCACGGCTACATCATTGGTGGTGGGGCCGCAGGAGGGGGGGCCATTCCCGGTTGTTGTGGGGGTGGTTGTTGAGGTTGTTGAGGTGGGGGTGGTGGTTGTTGTTGTGGGGGTGGTTGTTGTTGTTGCGTAGAATCTACCATATCTGGCTTATCTTCGCCAGCATTTTCTTCAGGATTTACAGGTTTTCCTGAAAGTATTTTTTCTATTACGTCCCAAACACTAGAAGCTTTGAATTCTGTTGCGGGTTCTGGTTGTCCCGGTTGAGGCTGACCGCCCATTGGGTCCATACCACCACCCATCGGGTCCATACCACCACCCATCGGGGGAGCACCGCCGCCACCCATTGGAGGAGCACCACCACCCATTGGAGGAGCACCACCCATTGGAGGAGCACCACCCATCGGGTCCATACCACCACCCATTGGAGGTCCACCGGGAGGTGCTTGCGGGTCTTCTTCTAAAATAAAATCTTCGAAAGTTCTCATTACAATATATATAGTGATTACAACTCACAAAGAAAAACAACTTTTTTCTTGTTTTTATTATTAAAAGCTCTATATTACTTATAGTTGGTAGATACGCTACCGAAGATTGCAGCAACAGGCTGCGTAGAAGAAGGAGCTTAAGATGTACGAAGAAAAGATTAGTAACGCTATTGCGCTCATCGTAGAGCATAACGAAGCAATTGGACAAGACGAAAAAGGCAACGCAAATCCGGGGTATATTGACCCCAATGAATTCACAATGTGCTTAAAAGCATCAGGTGGAACTTCCGAAGAAAGACTCAAAGGGTTCTCTTATGAGGATATTTTGACCTGTCTCCCAAAAGTTAAAACTCCATCTGGTCTAGAGGCATATCCTCGTGTTGTGGCTAAAGAAATTGCAAAAATATTTCGAGGAAATGATAACGTCGAAAATCGCCCCATTAGCCGTAGAAGAACAGAACGTATGACTTTAAAGGAATTGGTTGAAAATTTCGACCCAGAAGAAGATACGTCCCCAATTGCTAAAAGACTTAAAGAAGTTTCTAAAGGACATGCTTTCATCGTATTTGAAAACGGACGTACTGTGGATGTAGAAACTACGATGAAATTACTGTTGGAAATCAAACAAGGTCATAAGGGAAGGTCAAATATAAAGGTAAATGGCCAAATAAAAAGAGTCAATAAAATAGGACAATTGCCTGATAATTATGCCATGGAAAACCCATTATATCCTCGTCGTCCTCTACGACCTGATGGTACTTGCGACCAAACTGGCCGCTCATGGGAAGGAATCCCTTTAGAGATTATGCAACTTGTTAGACTCGCACTTACAACGGGAGAACTAAAAGTAAATCTAGAGACGGCTCATAACATATTAGATATAGTTATGGGCGAAGGTGCCGAAGAAAAAATCAGAAATAGATATCAAGACGCATCTATTCTGTTTGATGAGAAGCCAGATGAAAGACCCAAATTAAAAATTTCATTGAATAGCTCTAAAGGAAACCCTTTTAAAGATGGACATCCTGTAAAATGGAATTCGTATCGTTAAAAACTAAATTAAAGGACAAAAAATGTCAAAAGAAAACAAGAAATTACATGTAGCAATCGTATTGGATAAGTCTGGTTCAATGTGGCAAACAAAACAAGCCGCTATTGAAGGATATAATGAACAGGTCCAACAACTAAAAATAAATCAAGAAAATGGTCTGGAAACAGAGGTTTGTTTAATAACCTTTAACGGACAAGTCTTTGAACATCTTTGGTGTGTTCCTGCTGCCGAGTTGACAGAAATAGGTGATGATGATTATACCCCAAATGGAGCAACCGCTCTACGAGATGCTATGGGATATACAATCAAAAAACTTATGGATACGACAGATTGGGAAGATGAAAATAATATCTATCTAGTTATTGCCATTTCCGATGGCGACTCCATGAGCGATAAACATTATGGTGCGGCTGAGTTAAAAGAAATCATCGGAGGCTGTCAGGCTACAGACCGATGGACGTTTACCCATATGGGATGTAGTGAAGATTATTTAAAAGAAATGGCAAAAGAAACTGGGATTCCAGTAGCCAATTGTGCAGCATGGGATAATGCATCCATTGATTCTACAAGAGGTGGAATGCGACGTGCAGCAGGAAGAACACAACAATACTGTGCAAGTGTTGCTTCTGGTGCATCAGTTAAATCAGCTAATTTTATGTCAGATTTTGATGGCGAAGTTGCTGATTTTACTGCCCCTATAGAAGATGATGTTGCAAAGCCAGATTCAGAGATAGTTGATTTAGCAAATGCTGTAAAATCTGCGAAACCACTTCCCAAGATGAAGATGGCCCAAGCACGAACCGCAATAAAAACAAACACACCGTGTATTAGTGCTTTTTCTAACACTAAAGCTGTTGAATGGCCGAAGGAAGATTCAATTTAAGTTAATGATTATCTCAAGCTGCGGTTCCTGAGAGGAACCGCAGCTTTTTTTTGCGTTAAATAACTATGATTATTATAGGTAGGTTACTATGATTGTTATAGCCACATATGATGACATAAAAATTTTAAAACGTTTATTGGATAGTCTAAAAATAACAAATAATTTAGATGAAGAAGTCCTTGTCATAGGAACCGATATTTCTAAAAAAAACATGGTAGAATTTTTAGAACATATTTCTAAAAATAAACCCTATGAATTTCCAATAAAAGTTGATTTTACGCCATATAAAGGCTACGACTCTGGAGCTTATATTTTTGCCTATAAGAACTATTTGGCTGATTATTATCTATTTATGCAAGACAGTTTATCTATCAAAAGCCCAAAATGGCTAGATTTTTTTAAATCTCACAGAGATGAAAATTCTTTAAACGCATGGGCGACTTTTCCTATGCGATTTATGAGCTATCATCAGTATTCTTTGATTGTAAAAAAAATAATAAAACCAATAAAAAGACCGCCATATGGTATTTTTGGTCCAATATTTCAGATTTCTAAAAATGGTTTGAATAAAATAGATAAAAAACATGACTTATCTAGATTTATTCCACAAAATAAATTAATGCAAGAGGGGATGGAAAGGGGATGGGCTTATTTAGCTTATAATTCTGGTTTGCAAATTACTTCTTTAGAGGAAATACAGAATGATAAAGTATGTTTCAATAAATATTTTTATAGAAGGAAGTGATATGATAAAATTAGTAATATTTGACCTTGATGGCGTTTTAGTAGATTCTCGTGAATTACATTATGAAGCATTAAATAAAGCACTTGAATCAATTGGTATGGGGACCATAAGTAGAGAGGAACATCTTTCTACTTATGATGGTCTATCAACAACAAAAAAACTTCAAATGTTATCTGCGAATAAAGGTTTGGCTGAAACTTTGCATAATAATGTTTGGGAATTAAAACAAGAAATGACCATTAAAATTATAGATGATTTTTTGCCAGATGAAAGAATTAAAAAGATATTAAAACGATTAAAATCAGATGGGTATATTATTGCCTGTGCCACTAATTCTATTAGGGAAACTGCTAAATTACAATTAATTAGAAAAGGGTTTTTTGAGTATATTGATTTTATGTACTCAAACCAAGATGTAAAAAATTCTAAACCAAATACAGAAATGTACATGAAATGTATGATTAGGGCTGAAGTTAACCCTATTGAAACTGTTATTATTGAAGATTCACATATAGGCAGAGAGGCGGTGTTAAATAGTGGAGCATATCTTTGTGCCGTTGAAAATTGTACAGATGTTTCATATGAAAAAATACAAACAGCTATCACCAAAGCCAATAAAAAATATAAAATTAAACCAAAATGGCAAGGTGACAATATGAATGTGCTAATACCTATGGCTGGGGCTGGGTCTAGATTTGAAAAAGCTGGGTACACTTTTCCCAAGCCACTTATAGATGTTAATGGAAAGCCGATGATACAGACGGTGGTTGACAACCTAAATATTGATGCTAGGCATATTTTTATTGTTCGTAAAGAACATTATGAAAAATACAATTTAAAACATTTATTAAATCTAATAAGTAATAACTGTGAAATTATACAAGTCGATGGAATAACTGAAGGGGCCGCTTGCACGACTTTACTAGCTAAACAATATGTTGATAATGATGAATCTTTAATTTTAGCTAATTCAGACCAATTTGTTGAGTGGGAGTCAAATGAATTTATGTACTCCATGATTGCTGATGACATAGATGGCGGAATATTGTCATTTACGTCCACTCACCCAAAATGGTCATTTGCTAAATTAGATGAAAATGGATTCGTTTCAGAAGTAGCGGAAAAAAAACCAATTTCAGATATTGCAACTGTTGGAATATATTATTGGAACAAAGGTTCTGACTATGTTAAATATGCTGAACAAATGATTGATAAAAACATCAGAGTTAATAATGAATTCTATATATGTCCTGTTTTCAATGAGGCTATTGCTGATGGATTAAAAATTAAAACATTCCCAATAAAAAAAATGTGGGGTTTGGGCACCCCAGAGGATTTAAGCAGATTTTTAGGACATCACTGTTAATTAGGGATAGTTGAAAAAAATTCCTAAAAATCCAAAAAAGTTGTTTACAAACCAAAACAGATACCCTATTATATGGTGAAGCAGGAAAAAGAACATGAACAAGAACACGTTTTATTTTAGTCTAAGCTTATTATCCTCATTGCTCCTGAGCAATGATAAAGGAACCGCTGTGGACTAAAGGTATAAAACACCAAGAGACGGGCAAAAGCCCCGAACCACACAACGGTTCGGGGCTTTTTTGTTGTATATTTTGGAGAGTAAAGAGTTAAGGCGACTTCTCGGTTTGCTAAACCGAAGGTACTGAAAAGTATGTGTTTCGAGTACACTGCTCTCCGGTTTTGGTTAGTTTGTTTGGTGTTATTTTTTATAAAAATAATTACACCTACCGAACGCCAATGCAACGCTAGGTTGCATTAAGTTTAAATAAATAAAAAGTGAATATTGCCACGGTGATTGGGTGTGACGGTAGCACGGTTGGTTGAAACCCAGCAAGGACAAGTTCAATTCTTGTAATCACCATTTAAAAATCAAACAGTACTATATAACAATATTGATGTGAAGAGAGTAGTAATAATTCTCACTCATGATGGAGGAAAGTAATGAAAAGACAACTAATACCAGAAGGTTATTATAATAGCAATACAAAGGACTGTGATGTATTTTGTGTAAAGGGCACAATACAAGATCAACAGAAATTCTATTTTAGACAAGACAGCGCTCCGGGTTGTGTCAATTCAGCAGGTGCTGATGTTAAATGGAGCATTACAAACAAACAAACATTCGATCATTGCATTTCAGTTACCGATACAGTCACTGTTGAAGCAGGTGCCGGAGGAGGATATCAGTATAGTGATAAGAACGGTAAAGGATTTTATGTTTCTGCTAATTACAACTATGGCGCTTCTGTAGAAGCAAAAACACAATGGGCTTATCATGACGATAGTGGAGATTCTATCTCGGCTTGGGGTGCGGTAAGTGCTGGTGTAGGAGGTAACGTAGGTGGTAGTGTTGGAGTATGGTATGACAAAGATGACGACTTACATGTTAAGTTTGGTCTAGATGGGGTAATACCAGAATGTCCTGGTTTTGGACTCAATGCTACATTAAGTAAAAGTACAGTTAATGAAGTAGGTGATGATACAACATATGCTGAACATGTAGTAGGTGCCCTTACTGGGAATACAGATG
>Ga0080013_1000848_pt1 | contig 42034 bp, 37 predicted proteins | sample ETNvirenome_6_85_FD_69236 | JGI IMG/M metagenome (GOLD analysis project Ga0080013, IMG submission 69236) | Marine viral communities from the Pacific Ocean - ETNP_6_85 (SPADES assembly) (version 2) | ecosystem: Environmental > Aquatic > Marine > Oceanic | place: Pacific Ocean | collected 2013-06-19 | reverse complement strand
GACCATGGTTTTTAAGTGGCTTAGGCTCTTTTCTTGAGGTCATTTTACTTCTCCAACTTGACAGCATATCGGGATGAATACCGTATTTATTAGCGGTCATTTTAACGGTACCGTGTGAGTCTAGTGATTCCTGCACCACTTTTCTTTTAAATTCCTCTGTATGTTTACGAAACGCTTTTACTTTCATGAGAACTGACTCCTAAATAGGTGTCTACTTTTATGGAGTCAGATCATAGAACGGCGCAGCTAAATAGGCTGGTCTAAGCTGAAAGTCAGTAGGCTATATAAACCTGCAACAATGCATAGTGGTAGTGCGTGTTGGTAGGGTGCTTTTTCGTTGGGTTTCGCTACGCTCAACCCAACCTACTTCTCAACTATTTATTAGTAGTTACTTTTTGGAAGTAGAGTGGCTTTTCCAAATACGTCTGTGTTTATAGTTCGTTCTATAGTGAAACTGCCACAATGTATTTATCTCTAAAAGCGCAGCGCCTCTTATTCTCTTTGTGAATAATTTACTTAAAAAATATTTGCACAAGGAGACGGGAATGAGAAGTAAAAGAGTCAGATCTTAATCAATCGATAATGCAAAGCATCTGTCATTGTTGGTAGGGTATTTTTTCGTTGGGTTTCGCTACGCTCAACCCAACGTTTTCAATTATTTTATTGGTAGTTACTTACTTTTTGGTAGCAGGGTAATTTTGCCAAAGACATCTGCGTCTATAAAACCGCGGTTTCTGTCGCCATTGACTGGCTGTACTTCGTGAGAGCCCATAAAGTGCTCGCGTACTTCGCTGCCATCGTTATCGCAATACGCGAGCATAAAACCAATGACTTGTTTTTCATTAAGCGTAATGGGCGTGTTTACAGCGCCTTCTTGGTAATCGTTAGGGTAGAGCTTTATAGCAACTTCCCAGGTGATGTTATAAGGGGCTTGGGTATTACGCTTCCAGTTACTTGTTAAGTGGTCGGTGTATAAATGGGCTTTTTTATCGGGGCCGTAATCGGCGGCTTGGTTATCAAGGCCAATATGATATGCCAACGCGGTATGGTTAAACTGGTGAATACCACCTGACGCGTCGCTATCGATAAAAATTTCCAGCGCATCGTCATCCCAATATTTTACGGTCGGGTCTGGGTGCGTATCAATAAGTACATCGTCAGTTATATCAGCTTGTAAATACAGGTAGTTTTTATCCCACAGCAGGCGGTAGCGGCCTTTAAAGTCGGCATCTGATGAGGGCAAGGTGCCATCCATTAAATGCGGCATATCATGCCACGTTGCTTTATCCCATGCGCTTTCAGATACGCCATCAATAGTAATAGGGGTCGATGTGTACGCTACATCAATGGCCATTACTGGGGCGCTTAATAAACAGCTTAAAGCTAATGCGTGTTTTTTCATTAATTTCTCAATGTTAATATGTATTTAGATATTACAATCATCCTAAAACAGTTCAGCAATGAGTTACAGTGAAATACTTTCGCCTTCGTTTAAAATATATAAAGGTGTGGTTGAAGCCATTTTATTGTGCATATAAAGCAACCTTAACAGTGCTGAATGGCTTGTCCGGTCGCCCATTTTCCAGCTTGAGTTACCATAGCCCCACGGTATCATTACTTTACAGTTAAGATCACTAGCTGCATTTACAGCATCCTCTGGTGTGGTGTGTACATAACGATACCAAGTAGGGCTGTCTTCACTGTAATACGAGGCTATGGGCAGTAGGCATATGTCTATATCGCCATACTTTTGCTGAATGTCTTTAAAGTGTTTTGAGTAGCCGGTATCGCCTGCAAAAAACACGGTACTGCCGTTTTGCTCAAGCAACCAGCCATTCCATAGGTCTTTATCGTTATCTTCGTAAATAAAGGGCACCAATACACGGCTACTAAAGTGGTGCGCTGGTAGGGCATGAATCGTTAAATCATCAAGCTGTGTTTTTGCATACCAGGCCATTTCGCTAATGTTATAGCCACCAGTAGGGAAGTTGTCGGCCATACCTAATGGCGTTAAGTATCGAGGTTTATTACCAAGCTCTTCTATATCGGCTTTATTAAAGTGATCGTAATGAATATGCGAGTACATCACTGCACTTAAGTTTTTAAGCTCGTTTTGTGTAAGCCAATCGCCGGGTTGCCTGTAAAACCCTGAGGCTAACCTAAAGGCTAAATCAACAGGTGAGTCGAACTGCTCTTTTACAGGGTCAAATAGCACGTGTTGTCCGTTAGGTGTGCGAATCATAAATCCTGCGTGTCCTAGCCAGCGCACGGTAAAGCCCGTATTTAAATTAATTGGCTTTTGCTCAGCAATAAATTGGCAATCTTCAGCGTCTTGTTTGCATTGTAATTTAGGGCTTGGCGGGTAGCAGCCGGTTTCGCAGGTGGTGGGGTAGGTTTTTTTGCCAGGGTAGAGGTTATAAAAGCGTCCTTTTCGCTCGCCTGTTTGATGCTGCGGGGTAAGCGTGCTTTCCTCTGCAATCACCTCAATGCGATTAGCGGTTTCGCAAGCGCTAAGCAATCCACAAATAAATACAAGGCTGGTGGTTTTTAGTTTCATTGTTGCTATCTATTATTATTTTTATAAAAGTATAACAACATCAAAAGATTAACAAATAGTTCAAAGGTAACAAAACGTAACAACAAAAAAGCCTGCAATATGCAGGCTTTGTTAGGCAGATTTTAATTGATTAGCCAGCGCTATTCATTTGCTCTATAAACTTGTTTGAATCGGCAATTGATTTATTCATGTCGTTCATCAGTACTTGAATATCACGCTTTAAATTAGTGAATTCGCCTTTAATAGCGGCAACCGCTTGTGCGTTTAAGTTATGCTTTAGGTACAGTACGTTATCTTGTAAAGACGATAGCACTGGTTCCATTTTGCTTTCTGCACTGCGCATAGAGCGAAGTAACTGGCTAAATTGGCGTTGTGTAGCCGCTAGTTTTTTACTGCTTTCGCGTTTAAGCGACGCGCTTTTGTATTGCTCAAGCTCATCGCTCCATTCGTCAAATAAAGCTTCTGCTACATCTTCAACTTTATTAATATTGCTCGACACTTCATTAGCGGCTGCTAAGCTCGACTCATAATCGTCGTTAAGTTGATTGTAGGCATCTTGTAACTCGCCGCCATCAAAATTAATTAAGGTCGTTAGGCGCTCAAGTGCTGATTGAAATTCTTCTTGCGACTCTTCTTGTGAATCTTTGGTTTCTTCTACGCGGTCAATAAGAATGTCGCGCTTATGTACACCTACTTTTTCCATTGCAGAATAATAGGCCGACTGACAGCCCGATAAAGTAAGCGTAATGGCCAGTACCGAGGCGCTAAGTAATGTTTGTTTTTTCATTTGGATCCCTATTTACCAGTAAGTGCTGTAAATTATGGTGCTGATTGCTATCATAATCAAAATTCGATTAGCACAAGTCAATTGTATGAATGATAAGCTCTCCCTTTATAAACAGCAAGCTATCTCCTTTTTAAGGCAACAGCCAAGCTGGTGGATGCAGTACGTTAACCGCTGTATAGACGATCAAATTACAGTAAATGCGGGCTACCTTGCCTATGTTACTTTGCTTTCTTTAGTGCCTTTGATAGCGGTAGGCGTGGCAATATTTTCGGCCTTCCCGGGGTTTGAATCGACCCGCATAGCCATAGAAAGCTTTTTGTTTACTAACTTTGTACCTACCTCATCTGATGTTATTAAAGAGCATATAAGCTCCTTTGCTGGCAATGCGAACCAAATGACCGCGGTGGGTATTGGCTTTTTAGCGGCGATTGCATTGCTGCTTATACGTAATGTTGATGCCACGCTTAATCGCATTTGGCGTATTAAGAAAAAACGCCCCATGATGATCTCTTTTGCGGTTTATTGGATGGTATTGAGCTTAGGCCCCGTACTGCTGGGCGCAAGTATTGGTGTTACATCGTATATTGTTTCGTTAGTGTCGTTTGCCGATCAGGGCATTCCTGGGTTTAGTGGCTTTTTGTTAAAGCTGGTGCCTTATGGCTTTTCGATGATTGGCTTTTTAATGTTATACACTTTAGTACCTAACACGCCTGTATCTATTCGGGCTGCGCTACCTGGGGCTCTTTTTGCGGCAGTATTATTTGAGCTGACTAAAAAAGGCTTTGCGCTTTATATTAGCCATTTTCCTTCGTACGAAGTAATTTATGGCGCTGTTGCGACCATTCCTATTTTATTTGTGTGGGTGTATTTGTCGTGGGTGGTGGTGCTATTAGGGGCCGAATTTACCGCCTGTATAAGCCCTAATCATGTACCACAAACACCAGAGATAGACATTGATGAAGAACTAAAAACAGAGGAACGCAGTTAAATGCAAGGCTTAATACAACGTGTAAAAAGTGCCAAAGTAGAAGTTAACGACCAAGTTATAGGTGAAATTGGCCAAGGTATTTTATTGTTACTCGGTGTTGAAAAACCAGACGATGAGCAAGCCGCCGACAAGCTGTTGCATAAAGTAAGTAATTACCGAATATTTACCGATGAAAACGACAAAATGAACTTAAGCCTAAAAGATATAGGCGGTGAGTTACTCGTGGTGTCGCAATTTACATTAGCGGCTGATACTAAAAAAGGCATGCGCCCAAGCTTTTCATCTGCAGCCACACCTAGCCAAGCTAACGCGCTTTACGAGTATTTTGTAACTCAAGCTAAAGCGCAAGGTATCAGTGTGGCAACGGGAGAGTTTGGCGCCGATATGCAAGTGAGCTTGTGTAACGATGGGCCTGTTACGTTTAACTTATCGGTTTAATTACCAGCTTTAGTAACAATAATAATATGATTCACAAAGCCCGCAATTTTATGCGGGCTTACTTTTACGCCAAACACATTAAATAGTAATTGCTGTAACTGAATTAACTGCGACTCATGTTGCGATAAAAAGTTAATAAATAACGTGCCACCTGCGTTTAGCGCATCGTATATTTTTTGATAAAAAGCGCGTTCAAACAAAAATCGTGGTGCATCTATCTGGCTAAATAAATCAAGAATAATCCAGTCATGGCTATGTGCCTTGCTAAGTACATTTTGCGCGTCATCACACTGCACGTCACTTTGGTTTTTAAGAGCGAAAAAATCTGTATAGCAGGCAATTATATCTGCATTTTTTTCAACTGATGTTACGTGTGTCTGCGGGTAAGTGTATTGTAAGTAATTACGTATAGCGCCACCGCCAAGGCCAAGTTCTAACACATGATTTGGTGGTGCTAAGGTTTGCCACTGCTTAGCTAAATAGGTTAAATGTGGAAATAGTAAGCGCTGTGGATTGTTAAGCTCTATCACCGATTGCAACGTATCGTTAATCAGCAGCCAGCGAAGCTGCCCGAATTGGCGAACCTGTATGTGATCGCCTGCATATTTATGCCAGTAAACTAGTTGCCCAATATCTTGGCTGTGACTAATAAAGTGGCTACTCACTACACCCGTTAAAGGGTTTATAAAATCGCTCATAACATTAAGGGCCTGTTGACCTTTCAGGATTAAAGTTTGTTCAATCTAGGGGGCGATTTAATCGCGGCGCGAGATTTGTAACCTAGTGGGCTCGGTAACTGCTCCTGCGTTACTCTACTGGCTTACACCCATGTAGGCAACAAAGAGTAAATTTCCCCTAGGCAGAACCCTTCGCTCAGTGCATGTTCAATCTCTAAAGGCCCAGCATAAACTAGCTGATGCGATGGGTAAAACAGTTATTTTTTCGCTTGCTTACCAAAGTCGTATTGGCAGTGTTTAAAAGATGGAGTATGGTATTTGCCATAATAATTCCAACCAACTTAATCTTTAATTTTCTAATGTAAAAACCAATGTGCAGGTTAAAGAGTTATTCAGTTGGATTACATGCCGTAGCCTTTATTTTTTATTTACGGCAAAACAACAGGAGTATATATGTTTCAAGTAACTACACCGCAGAGCAGCGAAGACTGGCAAGCGTACTATCAATTACGTTGGGAAGTACTACGTGCGCCTTGGAATGAGCCTCGTGGCTCTGAACAAGATGATATGGAACAAGACTCAGAGCATCGCTTTATAAAAAATAACAACGGTGATGTGCTTGGTGTGGCCCGTTTACACTTTAACAACCATGAACAAGCGCAAGTACGTTACATGGCCGTAGCCGAAGGCAACCGTAATCAACATATTGGTAGCCGTTTATTACACGAGCTTGAAAAAATAGCATGGACGCAAAATGCAGGCGAATTAGTGTTATTTGCTCGCGAGCGTGCGCTTGAGTTTTATAAGCGCCATGGCTACGAGCTAAAAGAAAAAGCCCACTTAGCGTATGGCGATGTACAACATTTCAAAATGATTAAGCAAAAGCCTAGTGAGCCGGGTTGGTTTCGCCACCCTGATTGGACGCAAGTACTGCAAAATATTTGGCGTGAATCAATCCCAATTAGTGATGCAATGGGTATAAAAGTAGAAAGCTACACAGATTGGCAGTTTACAACGCGTGCTGATTTAGACGCTAACTTAAACCTACACAACACTATGTTTGCAGGCTCTATATACAGCTTAGCAACCTTAACCGGTTGGGGCGCAACGTACCTAGCGCTTAAAGAGGCAGGGCTTGAGGGTAATATTGTATTAGCCGATGCCACTATAAAATACTTAAAACCACTTAATACCGACCCACGCGGTTGTGTTGATGTGCAAACCTGTAAAGGTAAACTCAGAGAGCTGGAAACAACAGGCAAAGCAAGTTATGTAGTACCTGTTACTATATTTGATGGCAGCGATGTTGTTGCAGAGTTTGAAGGGGTGTTTGCCGTTAAAAAATAACGAGTAACGCTTTAATAAAAAAGCCAAGCACTTTATAAAAGGGCTTGGCTTTTTTTATGGCGTATTAATAAATTAGAGTAAATCAGTAAGTAATATACCTACACCAATACGCTCTACATCAGCGTTATAATCAATTAGGCTCTCACCGTAACCGTTAAAATATTGTGCGTAGCCACGCAAACGACCCCAAAGAGGGAATGACCAATCTAGTTGAAGTGCACCACGGTTATCTGAATTTAAATTGTTACGAGTCATAAAGCTAAACTCGTGATCGTGATAACGATACGCCCCGCCAAATTCAAAGTAACCCATGTATTTGTAAATATCTGGATTGTCGTCGCCATCGGCTTCTAATATATTGTCTTTTTCATCCTCGGCAATGCGATACCAAGGTTTAAAGCTAAATACAAAACCGCTCTTTTCCCATATAAAATCGGCGTAAATTCGGTTCCATGAACGAGAGTTTGGCTGGCTGCGGCCATTAGATTGGTGCGAAATACCCAGCGCTATGGCCATTTCGTCGCCCCAAAGTACGTTTTCTTGGTCTAGGTAGTTTACCCAAAATATTTCTGGTTCGTAGTTGGTTTCACGAAACGGAGAAGAAATCTCTGAGTTATAAATTTGCCAATACGACTGCAAGGTAAAGCCAAAAAATATGGCTTGGTCGTCATCTGCAAAATCATCGTACAGTGGCACTTTAATAGAAAGCTGGTATTTAGCCTCTAGGTTATCAAGGGGTTCGCCATTTTCTTCATCTGTTAGCTCGTCAAAGCCATCAAACGGGCGATCGTTAGGGTGCGAGACATACGATAAAGGTAAAATGTAGTTACGTTTATGCGGCGTAATTACGTTACGATTTTTTTTACTTACCTCTTCGCGAGCCTTGCGTTTATCAAGTGCGGTAAGTTGTTTGTTTTCTTCAAGGGCGGAACACTTTGTGCGCAGCTCGTCTAAGGTTTGCTTACCATCGCCACCAATTACTTCATTTAAAATACATTGCTTAACTAGCTCTATGTCGTTGTCTTGTTCATTTTTTTTAACCTCTTGTTGGGCAAAAGAGGGTGTGCTTAGTAAAGCCGTAACTGCAATCCAATAACGCCAGCTCATTGTTTATTCCTTTGAGAGTAAGGTAGATTTATAAATTATAACGTGTTTTTACATTTGTAACAGTGAACTTTCACTGAATTTACACTTATTTGATTACCTTACGTTTACACCGTTATCACAGATCAAAAAAAGCGGCATATAGCCGCTTATATTGTAAGTTAGTTAACTTACTCTCACGCAATGAGAAGGGGGAGTTATAGCGCGGTGCGTTATAACTCAAATACGTTAGTAAAAAACTTATAAAGTTCAGTGCCTTGGTTTACGCTTGCTGAGGCAAAATGCAAAATAGCAATTGCATCGCAATCAAGGCTTAATGTTTGTAGGGGCTGCTCAGTTAAATAGCGCTCCATGCGCAATATATGGGCTATTGGCTCACCTGCCTTTATGTGTGCGCCTAACGGGGCAACATATTCAACCATGCCGCCAATCGGCGCATAATAAGCAAAGTAGTCACCTAAATGGCACGCATAACGAGTCATCTGCTTAGGTTGATGCGCTGCATCTACCAATACATTTTTATGGTTCAAATAGCTTAAAATGCTGTTTGCATCGTCAAAGGCGGCTGCTAAATCTATTTTTTCTTGGCTGCCTAGCTCTACTGTAAAGGCCTCAACCTGTACATTAAAGTCCCTGCCTTGCGCACTAAGTGCATCACTTAGATGCCACCATGGGCAAAAGCTAGCTTCATCCATTGCGCCATCAAAGTCGCTTGGAATAAGCAGTACGTGTTCAATATTAAAATAACGTGCGCTGTCGCTCGCATATGTTGGACAGTACAGATGCTTACTTGAAATAGGCCCCGTGTGTAAGTCGAGCACGATATCGGCTTGATGCGCAAGCTTTTGCAGGTTAAGCGCAATGCGTTTACCGGTATTGAGTAAATAAGCTGGGCCGTTAAGTTTGGCATCTATTTCATCAAGCAGGGCTTTTTTAAAATTACTTTTTAAAGCGGCATCGTCGTACTGGCTATGCTCGTGTGCAAACTGGGTAACTAAATCACTATTGTAGTGATACATACGGTTCCAGTTAGTGCCAGTAATAGGGTCGAATCGGCCAAGGGTAAATTCCCCTGATTTTTGATTACAACCAATAGGGTTAGCATAAGGTACTAAGGTAATGTCGCCTTTTAAATTGAGCTGTTTTAACTGCTCTAGCAGCTGAAAAATAACCGCGTTACCTTGTACCTCGGCGCCATGCATATTGGCTTGAATATACACGCTTGGCCCGCTGCCATCGCCTTTTAAGCGATACACCGGAATAGTTAGGGGTAAGCCGTTTGCTACTTCCCCTACTACAATGTTTTCTTGGCTAATGGGTGTTGTTATGCTCATGTTTATTACCTTAAGTAGTGACTGGCATCTTCTGCTTGGCGCACACACGTGAGCTCGCCATTTTGTAACACGTATTCTGCAGCTAGTTCATGGCATAAAAAATAGGGCATGCTTTCGGTAAAACCATAGGCACCACATTGGCTAAACACCAGCCAGTCTTGCTCGTTTAAATCGCTTGGTAGGCTATGCTCGCCTAAGCAATCAAGGGCAGTACATAATGGGCCATATAAGCTCATTGCTTGTTCTGGCGCTGTTGATTCGCGCAGTAACGCCGCAGGAAAATCTTGGCTTGTAACAGCTGGGCGCAATAAGTGGTTAATACCACCGGTTAAAATAACTTGCTGTTGCCCGTAGTTTTGTTTGCACTCAACGACGGGGTTCGCGTAATGGCCGCATTCGCCTACAGCGTAACGGCCAAGCTCCATCCAAAGCTCGTCTACACCCGCATCTTTTTTAATTTTTGCCAGCGCGGTGATTAATCCATCCCACTCAAGTGTTGCATCGTTTGGTGTGTAAGGAATACCTAAACCGCCGCCTAAGTCTAAAATTTTCAGGTTTATATTTAAGTTATTAGCCAAGGTGGTAAGCGGTGCAATCATTTGCGACCACAGCTCGCTTAGCTTTTGCGTGCTAAGCATGTTGCCCCACTGAAAAATATGCAGACCATCAAAACTAAGTGCTGGGTAATCGCCAGTATTGAGCGCTTGCCATTCATCGCAACCAAGCCCAAACGGAGTAAGGCTGTCACCCCCTAATGGGTTTTTTTCACCTTCTGGCCAGCGTAATTGCACACGCAGTAATACTTGCAGCTGCGTATTTTGCAGCTGCGCTTGCTGGTTTAACCAACGTACTTGATTGAGGCTTTCGGCAACAAAAATACGCACGCCGCGCTCAATAAAGTGTTTAATTTGTTTAGGGCTCTTTGCAGGCCCTGTGTTGAGCACGCGCTGTGAACTAATACCTTGTGCAAGGACTTGTTCAAGCTCACCTTTACTTGCTACGTCAAAGTTAAATCCGGCGCTGTCTAGGCATTGAATAACCTTAGAAAGCGGATTGGCTTTTACCGCATACCAAAGCTTTACATCGGTTTGCGCAATTAAACGGGTAAGGTGTGCGTTTAGTTTGTCTAAGTCGTAAACAAAAAAAGGTGTATCAAGTTGCTGAGTAAGTGTATTTACGGCGGCCTTGATAGGCGTGCTCAAAAAGCTCATTATCGTAAAACCTCTTCTAGCAATAACGATGCATCGCTTTGCTCGTCGCGGTATTTAACAATGAGTGGACATGACATGCTTAAGCCTTGCTCACGAGCCCATTCGTTAGACGCAGGGCGAGAGCCTGGTATTACAATAGCGTACTCTGGAATTGGCTCGCCTTTATCTAGCTGGCGCTCGTTAACACAGTCGTAAACCGGAATAGTTGCAGATAAACGCACACCTGGGGCAAGTACCGCGCCTTTTTTAACCACTACGCCTTCAACAATGACACAACCTGCGCCAATAAACGCATCGTCTTCAACCACGACTGGGCTTGCCCCAATTGGCTCAAGTACACCACCAAGTTGAACAGCTGCGCTTAAATGTACATTTTTACCAACTTGTGCACATGAACCCACTAATGCGTGGCTATCAACCATAGTACCTTCGTCGATGTATGCGCCAATATTTACGTACGCTGGTGGCATAATAATAGTGCCTTTAGCTACGTAGGCACCGCGGCGAACACTGGTGCCACCTGGTACCATACGCACGCCATCGTCAGTGCTAAATTCTTGTGGTGCAAGGTTATGCTTATCAACAAACCCGCCTGCAAACTCGGTGTTAGTGCCATTTTTAAAGGCTTCTAAAATGCCTTGTTTTACTTCTACGTTAGCTTCCCATTGGCCGCTTTCGTTTTGTGATGCTGCGCGTACTGCGCCCGATTCTAAATTATTTAGTAGTTCTAACCAGCTCATTATAAAAACCTGTGTTTAATGCCAAGATAAAATGGTGTCGTTTGCAGTGGTAATGCAATCGGTTTGCGTTAACTCAAGATGCGTTAAAGGTGGACGCAACAGTGGGCTATTTAAACGCCCTTGCTGGTGCATTAGCACTTTAACGGGAATAGGGTTTGCTACAGCAAATAGGCTATTGATAGCGCGAGTCCACTGAGCAAATAAATTGGGGTGTTGACCGCTTAGGCTGCGCTTTACAAATTCGTGTGTTTGCAAAGGCCATGCATTGGCCGCAACCGAAACTAAGCCTTTTGCACCTGCTTGGGCAAAGTAGGGCATAAGTGCATCGTCGCCACTGTATAGCGCTAAATTAGGCGCGGCTTGTCGGTATGCTTCAAATTGGGTGATGTTGCCACTGGCTTCTTTTAAAGCCCACAGTTTTGGGTGCGCTTTTAAGTTTTCAATGGTTTCGATAGGAATGCTTACACCGCTGCGCCCAGGTACGTTGTACAACATACACGGATGCACGCTTTCGTTTAATAAGCTTTCGTACCAATGTGTTTGACCTACAGCCCCTGGTTTTGCATAAAGAGGCGAGCCTAATAAGTAGCTGTGAATAGGTAATTGGTTACAGTAGCTAACCCATTCTTTTTGTTGGGCCAAATTACTACCACCAACAGCAACCATAAGCGGTACACTGGATTTTAATTGGCACACGTGCTCAACAATGCCTTGCTGCTCTTTAAGCGTAAGGGCTAAGCCTTCACCTGTGCTACCGAGCAGTAAAATACCGTTGTGTGCCGCTTCTTGTTCGCTAACAAGTGTTGTGAGCGTGTCGTAGTCAACATTACCTTGTTGATCAAACGGCGTAACAAGCGCTGTCCACAGTGCGTAGTCGTCTAAATTGAAGTTGTGAATCATCTCTTACGAACCTATAAGGTGTTCGAGATATTAAGGAGGCTGTATGATGTGAGCCGCATTAACGTCGTTCGAACAGTATTCGAAGAGCGAATGGGCTTAAAATAATAGGGCGCACGGCCTTATTATTTAAGACCAGAAGCTCTCCACCAAACTAATAAGCTGCTCTAAAACAGCTATTGGTGACAGTCGCTAGGATTCAACCTAGTCGCCCGAAGTAATTGCTTCGCAAAAGCGTTTACCTCTCGGCGGTATTCCCCTCACATATGCTCACTGGAGTTTGCGCTCCTAACATACGCTACCTGAATAACGCACCTCTTCTAGCCCTTTGTATTTTGTTTAACCGCAAAAGGTTTAACAAAATACAATTTAAATAGGGTAATTGCGGCGATTAAAACATTTTAGCCGTCTAGGTGTCAAGTTGCAGGATACAGATTAGTTCATCGAAAATGTGGGTGGTTACGTATTAGCTGCTTTTCTCGTAAACTAACCCTATGAGCAGTGATGAGGTATTTAATAAGTATGGAAAAATTTAGCGATATTTATAAGCGAGCAGTAGAGCGAAAAGGTTCTGAAAAAATGCTTAAGTTATTACTCGCAAAACCCTTATCTAAAAAAGCATTAAGCGCATTAAGTGACGACGATTGGCTTGAAGAGTTTACCCGTAAAGTATTTCAAAGCGGGTTTTACTGGTCGGTAATAAACAGTAAATGGCCAGGTTTTAGAGAGGTTTTTTGGCAGTTTAGTGTTGATAAATTACTTATGATGCCGCCCGATATGCTCGAGCAAAAAGCAACTGATGAGCGCATTATTCGTAATTATAAAAAGGTAAAAACAATTCCTGAAAATGCCTACATGATCCACGAAATAGCACAGCAACATGGCAGTTTTAGCAAGTTCGTAGCTAACTGGCCAGGCGATGACATTATTGGTTTATGGGCGCATTTAAAAAAACACGGCGCCCGTTTGGGTGGAAATACTGGCCCGTATGCCTTAAGAGCGCTTGGTAAAGATACTTTTTTACTTTCGCGAGATGTAGTCACATCTACATCACATTAATGCTAATCTCATCTTTGATGAATCTCTAATTTGTTACTATAGTTTAACTTAATATGTAATTTACATTACCCACATGTTGAGGATTGTTATGGTTTCTATAGTGATAGTAGATATAAATATGGGGTCACTACCATCTTTTGATGGGGAACTGAAAAATATATCTAAAAACCAACAGATACGCTCAATTAACTTTCAGCACGAACACATTTCAGAGAAATTTCCGTTATTAGCTAGTGCCACCCGTCTAAAAGAATGTCTAGAAGTAAACCTTTTTCTTGAATATAGATACAAAGGGAAATTTCTTCGGCCCAAGAGAGGGGGGCAAAAAAATTTATTAGGCGGTGTAACAGTAAAAACAATTAAGAGTATTGCCAACTCATTAAAAATTTTTCTTAACTGGCTTGAAGACAGAGGAATTGATTGGCAAGACTTATATACCGTAGCAGAATCTGAAAAAACTAAGGAATGGCTCCCACCATATCAGTTTCGGGCTCACTTAATTGATCGCGTTAAACGAATTGAACTATCACTTAATACGGCTAACCTTTATGTCTCACATGTTCGTCAATTCTACGAGTGGGCTTGGCAAACAAAACGTATTGAAAAATTGCCATTCAGCTATAGCAACAAAATAATTAAGAAAAAGCGTTCGAGCTCTGAGTTTGATTTAATATTTACATCTTTTAGTAATAATCTTGGCATTGTTGTTCAAACCAATGATTTAACTATCCCCAAAAAACACCAACAGAAGAAAATGATATTAAATGATAGTTTGTCTCCTTTTAGTCAAAAAGAACTATGGAGCTTCTACTCATCTGATTACATGCAATCTAAATCACGTAAATTGTGGGCTGATTTAGCTTTGTTGTGTGGTTTGAGGGCTTTTGAAGTTACTTTACTTAACGAATCTCAGATCGTTGATACGAACCTTGATGAAACCAAAGTGTATGCTGTTGATATTGTTGGTAAGTTCAACAAGCACAGGAAAGTACTAGTCCCACGTTCTTTAATGACTCGCTTATGGGTCTATAAAAATTCTGGTGAACGCCTGAATCGTTCAGCAAAATGGGATGATCATAATAGTTCGATTGATAAACCATTATTTATCAATCGTTCAGGCAAGCGCTTAAATGAAGGTTCAATTACTAATATAACTTCGATAACAGCAAAAGAATTTTCAAGTAGTAAGGTGAAATTTACTCATTCATTCCACGATTTACGTGCTACTTTTGCAACATCATTAGCTCGTTTTTTATTAGAAAATGATTTACCACTTGGCTTTATTCAGTACAAGCTTATGACGTTATTGGGCCATTCCAACTTTTCTACTACGGAGAAGTACATCAACTTGGCGCGAACTGTTACTTACGATAAACACATGCAATCTTGGGTACTAGATATCTTTGGAGATCTTGAGCAAGAATTGAGTATTGAAGCAACGGAATTGGAAGTAGGTAACTTATAGAATGCGGTTAATCTTTACTAATACGGACAAAAATATAAAGCTAAACAAAGTCTTAGCTAATAGTGAGTGCTTAGCTAACGATATTTATACTTGTCATCAGCGATATATGAATGACAAAGTAAAATGGAAAAAGACAGAAAAAACAATAGCTAGTCAAATAAGATATATAATAACTAGTTTTGACGAACTTCTTGATATTCTGAACCAAGATGTCAAGTATAAACTGTTAACCAAAGGGCTTGAGGCATTAAAAGATCCCGAAACATGGAATCACATTGAATATGCATCGCTACGGACAGGTAAAGGAATAAAAAATGCGTTTATCACCTTGGCGAGGCTTTATAATAACAGTCTTGAATTGCATCCACCAAGCAAGGTCAATCTTAAAGGCTACATCACAGACATAGCCAAATTATATACCGCCTCTGAATTACTTTTTAATGACTATCATGCTTTCTTATCGCGTTTATTAGGTAGTGATAGAGATCAACAAACACTACGCCGAATCAAGGCATCCACTCATGCTACGCTAATTCAATTAATTAAAAATAGCAGTTGTCGTAAGTTACTTGCTCAGCATGGCTTAAAGGCTTTTGCTATAGATGCTGAGTTATTGAAAATGGCGAGTAAAGCAGAAAGATATAATCAGATTCATTTTCAATTAATGCTCTCAAACTATGGAATCAATGTTTTTGAACAAAAGTTAATCTATATAAGAAATGATTACCAAGTAGATTTTACTGATTTGTTTTTAATCTCTTCCTCGCTGTTTAAGGATATCGATTGCTATTCAAAAATTATAGGGATCACAGTTGATCAACATCTTAAAAGCAGTACTGTGAGAGATAAGTTTTCAGCTTTTAAGCGCGCACTACCTATGCTTCAATCCGCATTATCGGCCTCACAGAATAAGCAACTGATTAATAATGGGATAGTTACGATTCTTGATACTGAAGGTCTACTCAAAAAATTACACGATGATACGAAACTTCCTAGATGGGTATTTTTATTATTATATGATGTTTGTCGATGTAATTATCCAGATAAAACACCAGAATTATTCTCGTTTAGAGATAACTTCCTCTTATTCCCTGGTGTAGATAAAAACAGAGAGCTCCAGTGCGATTTTACTCCAATAAAAGCAATCTCTGAATATATGTATCATGACTTTGTTCAATTGTTAGATGACTTCAAAGCTAATATAGAGCAAAAAAATATTGTAATGACTAGTGTTTACCACAACTATCAACAAATAAAGTCTTTGTTCAATAAATTCAGTAACACCTTCACACAAGTACATCTAGATATATTGGTCCAATACGGTATTAAAGGGTTTTCCGTTAATAATGGTCTCGTTCAAAAACACTTATTAGCAGAGTTACAATCAAGTGTTAATAACAACTCATTCAATCGCAAAACAGCTAGAACTTATCGTTCTAGCTTCATATGGTTAATGCATGAATTCGGCATTCCGTTCTATGATATTTATCCAATCAAATTAGCCAAGACAGTAAAGCATAACCAACAGCTCAATATCGATGGCTTCTATACTGAAGGACAATGTAGGGAGTTAGCTTTTCATATTGAGAAGCTATTGGGTAATGACAACACCAGTCTCTATCATAAGATATTATTACATTTCGGTAAGATAATTTTAAAAACAGCTTGGAACATTACTCCTTTACTTAATTGTGAGTGCGAGGATATTGTTGAAGTAGTATCTCCACTCACTAATAAAGCTGAATATGCGGTGGTACTTCAAAAAGGACGTGCAGGATATCGAAATGATACTTATTTATTTGATAAAACAAATTTAAAAGCCGACGCGCTAAAAAGTGCTATTTCAGATTTACTAATTGTTCGTGATGAGTTAACTCGGGATTTAAGAAATCGAGCAAAGCATAAGAATTTTGTATTTATCTACCCTCGCAATGGTCAAGTTCTAAACCTTGAATACCCATCTGTTAAACAACTATCGACAATACTTAAAAATGCAGGTTGTCGTATAAACTTCGTCGCACAAAAGATCCGTACAGGTGGTGTTAACCACATATATCGAAAGCTGAATAAAGACCTCAAGAAATGTACAGATATAACAAATCATTCATTTGATACTTTTGAATCAAGTTATCTACGTATCGATCCTGACCAGTCCCGCTACTCACTTAATCAAGCAATAAAAGTAATGGGTGACTACTTCACGGGAAAAGAAATATCATCTGAAATTCACATAATTACCGATGAATCTGCCAGCAAGCATCAAGAAGTACCATCAGGTACTTGTGCAGCTCAAGCTAATAACAAAGAAGCAAACCGTTACGATAAAGAGCATCGAAAAATTCATCAAGCCATAGGACATAAAGATAGCAAGTTATGTGCAGACTTTTTAAGTTGTATATGGTGTAAATACTTTCGAGTGGTTATTGATGCGGAACACATATGGAAACTATTGAGTTATAGGAATTATATTTTGTTAGGTATGGAAATGTCTGTTGTGGATTATGATGTTAGCAATCAGCAGAGTGCGAGTATCAACATTCTAAAGCAGCGCGTAGATGACATTATCAATAATTTAAGAGAACGAAACAAAAAAGTAGTAGATGATGGATTCATGTTATTAGAAAAGCAAGGAATGCATCCTGATTGGGAGTTCGCTTGCCCATCAATGACAGTGATCAAGGAAAATAGTAATGGCTGATCTTAACGATATAATTACTCTTGCCATTACCGTTGATTCTACTATTTCAATCAATCCACTATCAAAGGTTGAAATAGAAATGCTATCAAATTTAGTTGTATGGGATAAGAAAACACCTGGCAATAAACCGATGTACTTTGGGGGTAGTTACTTTAAGCAAGCTGATACAGATAAAAATGCTATTATAATTGATACAGGCTTAGCAGAGTTTGATTTTGAACTAAAAGCAATAATGATATCTGCATTGCATTTCGGTACTGTTGAAGGTGGTACACCTTATAAATGGCGTTCAGTAGCTGAACGGATTCGCAAATTAAAAACATTTTGTGTGTTTCTTCAATCCAAAAAATACACAAGCTTCCGAGATTTAAACAACACACAAGAACTTAAGCTGCGCAATATAATTCAAGACTTTATATGTTTGCCCAAGTTACAAGGAGGTTTGGAGCATAGTAAATATAGCTCGGCAGCTAAAGCAGTTCGTGACGCTTTAAACTTCCTGCATGTCTATGGCGTAATCAGTAAAAATCCCTTATCAGCATTAATCGATGAACTTACTATTATCAAAATCAATAAGCATGAGGAGGAACATAGGTTAAAACACTCAATAATTCCAACCACAGTGATGAAATCAATCCTAGCGACCTCTACTGAATACATTGAAAAGGTAAAGGGCGACATTGACAGCTTTATTGACATACATACGAGAGCTAATCAGAAAATAAAACTAAGCAAAGCAAAAGAAACACGACACCTTTTAATTACAAAAAATAAAAATTTAATTGCTGAATTAAGAGCAACTAGAAATTGTATAAAAAACCTTAACCTCCACGTTTATACTTTAGTCTTGGCGTTCACTGGAATGCGTGATAGTGAAGTATATGCATTGAAAAATCACTGTCATTCAAAAAGAGTTGAAACGGGAGAGCTTGTATTTACAGTAAGTAGTCATTTATCTAAAACAACCGAGGGGTTTATAAAGCTCGACTGGGTAGCCAATCAAATTGTTTATGAAGCTATCGATCTGTTAAGTAGGGTTAATGAGATTTATAAGGAAAGAGCAAAACTAATACTCAAATATCACAAAAATATTATGTCAGATAACGAAATCAATAAATTTGAACAAGGCATTAAAATTAATCGTTTATTTGGGGTTCAGCACACTTGTAATACAGCCCGATTTATTCATGCACCTAGAGGATCTGATAATGTTAACGGCTCTATATCGTTAGATAAACATAAAGTTAGAGTGACAGCTCATGATATAGCACAACTTGAAAAAATGGGTTGCAACTATCAATCTATTAGCCACAACAGCGGTAAACGGGGAGTAAAGTATAAAGTCGGTTGTTTTTTCAACGTCACAGCTCATCAATTTAGACACACATTTGCTTGGTTTATTATTGCGAATCGCTTGGGAGATTTAGACGATATAAAATATCAATTTAAACATCTAAAACAAGCTATGTCGTTGGTTTACTCCAAACGTGGTTATGAATCATTAAATGATTTACACACTGTAATTGAATACTTTGAAGAGCTAGTGAATAAGCAAGCTATTGAAGATATTGTTGAATCTGCAAAGAAAGAGCAAGTTGCAGGAGGGGGTGGTGAGAGACTTTCTAAACTTCTTACAAAGCTTAATTCAAATGAAGAACGCGTTATTTTCACTACAGCGCAGCAGCCTCATTTTAGTAATACTCAAGAATTAATAGATTTCGCGACTAAAAACAGCGATAGCGTTAGGGGATTACCGCACGGCTATTGTACAAAAGGTGCTGAATGCAAGATCAAAAATGCATCAGATCCTTCACACTGTTTATATTGTGATACCTATTATGTTACTCCGAGGCATTTACCTTATTGGAAAGCAATTAAACGTAGCTGCGAGCAAAAAATTGAACGTATTCAATCACTACCCGACAAAACACGTTATCAATCATTTCTAACCGGATTAGAAGACAACCTAAATGCAGCAAACGAAATCATTAATAAGCTCATGTTAACTCCTAATACCAATATTAAATAAACCAAAGAGAACTGATATGTCTACCCGTGAAAAATTACTGTCTTGTGTAAAAGAGCTTAAGCAAAATAACGAGCTGATAACCATTACGAATGTTGCAAAAAAATGTGGCGTTTCGCACTCTTTAATATATAACCACCATCCAGATATTAGAGAAATGATTAATAAACTAAAAAAAGAACAAAAAAAACAAGAGTTATTGGAACAGCAAAAATCACAGACGGACGCGTTACTTAGGCGCAATGAAAACCTTAAAAAGAAATTATTTCAAGCCAAAAGAAATGATGATAAAGAGACTATTGCTATGTTGATGACCCATATCCAAGAGATATATTCAATGTATGATTCCTTATTAGAGGAACGCAATGCATTTGCGAATAGGCTTTTAGAATTAGAAAATAGCTAATCATTAAATTAACATTCTTAAGTCAAGACAATATTTGAGGTTGCATTTTGAAGATTAAATGTAAGGTCACTATGTGCTAAGACATCTCTAAATTGACCTGAATTTCGGCAAAGAGCGAAAAGCGGTTTTTGATAAAACTTCTTACCTGCCCTATGTTGCTTATTAGCGCTTGCTTTCTGTAGGTAAAACAATTTAAAGTTTGAATGATTTAGAATCATATAAAGCAAGGATTAGCTTTTCTCTTCTCTTTTTAAAGTTCCTTGTCCAAAAATAAACAGGCGATGTATGGCAATTAAACATGTAATTATTCATGTTGTAAAACGTGACAAAGATGGTGAACGACTTTCAAAGCAACTCAGGAATAATGAGAATAGCACGGAAGGAATGACAGCACAGCTAACGGACGGATTGTTGGAACTTTTTTCAAATGCTCATCTCAATATCGGCGAATTTGGTGTAGATGGTGATAATGAAGTTGAACCTGCCTTTGAGCAGAAACTAAAAAAGTACTACGACGATGAATGTAAATGTTCTGACTTTGTTGCTATGACAAAAGAATTGGCGAACAAATATGAAAGTGTCATCTTAGGTGATCAACTACATTCTGTTAAAGGCGGTTATCTGGTGTTTTATCAATATGAAAGAAACGATGATGATTGGTTGGCTGTAGCTATTTTGAATAAAACCGAAGGCATCGATGTAGCCGCTAATCTGGAAGTAGTAGCCAGTGAAATCTTAGATTTGAAAAGGCTTCATTTAGGAGCCGCTATCAACCTTACTCAGTGGAAAAGTGAATTGAGCACAAGATATGTTCGCTTCCGAACAGGCTTAGCAGCCGAGGTGAGAGATTATTTTGAAAAATTTATCGGGTGTCAAAGAGATAAGCTGGCAGCAACTGTTGAAACCAAGAAATTAAAAAGTGCTATACAAGATTATGCAAAGAACGCTTGTGGCATGGACGATGATGTCGTGTCACAAAAAGTTGCACAAGCGCATGATTACATTAAAGAGCAACAAAAACTTGGGAATCAAGTCCAATTGAGTCATGTATCAAATCATGTTTTTCCAGATCGTGCAGATGAATTCGCTAGGCAGGCGAAAGAAATACATGATTTGCCTGAAGAGCTTGCTATTGACGCAAAGGTACTAAAAAGCTACAAAAAACTTTCTGGTAGAGGAAAGGGTATTGCGATTAGCTTTGATAGAGATATGCTAAACACCACTGTAAAATATGACGATGGAGAGCTTACCTTTTCAGATATCCCTGACTCTTTGCGTGCAGCGATTGAAGAAGAGCTAGAAGACGATCTTGGTCAAGATAACTAATGAGCACCCAAACTCTCGACGCATATGCCGCAGTTTTCGCTGCACTTGATGAAAAAGAACTTCAAGACGGTGAATTTAAAGGATGGCTTCGCCTTACACCACAACTAAAAGATAAGTTGGTGTTACTAGCTGATGCGGGGTTAACTACAGGTTCTTACGATTTTAATAAAGATGGGAAGCACGTTTCTAGCGCAAACCTTAGCCAACTTAAGCCAGCACACTTTGAAAATAATATACGATTTTACATCGAGCTAACCGCACAACAAATCAAGTCAGACTATGCAATTTGTTGTGAATGGAATGAACTTCTGGCTAATGAGCTACGTGTAAAATCACCAGTTCAATATATTTTTTTCACTAACACTAGTACGTTATTGACACCAAATAGTGGAGACGAAAAATATGTTAATTATCTGAATGTGCACAAGGTCTATGAGTTTGTAAAAGAGTTGGCTGAATCTACGGAAGGTGGAGATAGTACCATTTTCTATGAGCGACCTTTGAATTTCGAGTTTGTTTTGAAGGAGTCTGATTTAACGCACTCGATTGACCTTGATGCCCTTAAGAAGCTGCTGAGTAAAGATTTACATAAAGAAGCAATCACTTGCTTAATGTGCAGGGAGTTAGTTTCGTTTCTAAAAGATAATACGTTGAGGCAGCGGTTTAGCTATTTGATACAACATATGGACTCTTTGGTGTCGAATGTGCTGTTAAGCTACCAAAGCTATGTAGAAAATTACACTTTTGATAAAGTGCGTAAGGAATATTTGGAAAAGCGTACTGAGTATGTAAGCAAGCTTCATGGGGTCTTTGACAATATAGCGACTAAACTTTTATCCCTTCCGGCGGGTATTTGGTTTGCAACCACTCAAATAAAGGAAATTGAAGTAGGAGGCTTAGAAACGATGGCATTCGCAAAAAATGTGTCTGTTATTGTTACAGTGTCAGTATTAGCGGTATTACTAATTTTTAATTTGTTCGGTCAATTTTCAACAATTAGTACTATGAGTAAGGAATATCTCGGTGTATTTGATGCATTAGCTAAAACTTACGAAGATGAGGCTCCGGAGATAGGAAAAGCCAAAAGCAATATTGAAAGTGCGCAGACCCAGGTTGAAATCAAATTATACATTGCTATATGCGCAACACTTTCTCTTGTTGGATTAACAATTTGGATGTTTTGTAGAGCTTATAATTAATAACAAGACCCCCTTCTAACTACCATTTTCTCAAAGTAGTGGTGCTTTCATAGTGTCTAGTGATGTGTGATTTTTCAATCAATGGAGTCAGAGTTTTTGATTTTAACAATACTATTTAACGACTGCTTCTGGCACAGAGCTTTCCTTCGTCTCTAACGAGTTTATGTCCAAAAACGAGTTTGTATGGACGTCTGCTTCTCGCTCTAAGCTGCACTTCGAAAAAGTGCAAAAAGAAAAAGGCTCCCCCTTTTGGGGTAAAAAAGTTTCTGAATGGCTTAGGGCGTAAAGCGGATATTAGCGATTTAACCACAGATAGCTTCTTAGAATCTAAAGCCACATAATACATACAAAGATAAGTCGGTAAATGCAGCTATTATTTTCTGCATTTACCATCTTCAACTGAATTTAGAAATTAATGTGAATGACCATGTTCGTTCTTGAACATTTTTTCATCTTTAACATCCATAACTTTGCCAGCTTTACTTATGATAAATAGAAGCGTTTGATTATTCTGCGTATTTGTCGCTTTCAGCAGAACAGCATCACGAGTTTCCTCTACAACAGTAAAGTTGTCCTTAGTAACTTTGTTCCAAGAGCTATCTAGTTTGCCAACTGACATACCTTTATCTTTAAATGTTAAAGCTTTAGCAGAGGTTTGAGCTGCTTGTATAATTTTACTTTTTTCAACCTTTCCATGACCTTCGGAATGAGCCATTACAGAAGTCGTAAATACAATTATTGTAATAGCAGCTAGTTTAATTAGTACTTTCATTTTGTTTCCTTATTAAAGTTTATTTAAGACCTTCAATAACGTAATCGCCATTGAAGATAAGTTGAATGCTAATATCTTGTTTAGTTGTATTTTTCCAATACCAACCATGAGAACCATCAAATGGGACTGTAAAGCTACCTTTCATCTCATTTACTGTGGCAATTGCATATGATTCAAAATAGCCTGTAGTGTCTCCTTTAGGCTCTCCATGTAAATCAACAAATAACTCTGCGCCATCAGTTGTCCATTCATAGGTTGCTTTTTGAAATTGCTTCATATCAAGTTTGTACTCGATACCTTCACCTGCGGGAACAGTAAGGATCACAGAGTCTTGTTCACCATCAGAGTACTGTTGCGCTGAGGGCGTTGAAGCCTCATCATTAAATACCGTTAAGCCAAGCTTTTCACCAATACCAGTAGGGTCAATGTTGTACTCCGCTGGCAAAATGAATAAAACAAGTGTAATTATCGCTACCAAGAATGAAAGAATTGTCGCTTTGATTAATGAGCGACTGGTTTTATTTGATTCCATAAATATATATCTCATAATAATTAACTAACAAAATATCCGGTTAGTTGCATACCAACTAACATGAAGCCACCACACATTAATGCTGTATTTGTAGCTTTGGCAAAACGGTTGAAGCTTTCGAATTGACGCCAAAAATTAATGGCTAGAAGAATAAACGCCAAAGCTAAGAATTGACCAATTTCAACACCAATATTGAAAGATAATAAGTTTGTAGCAAGCCCTTGCGACGGCAACTCAAATTCTTGAATTTTGGTTGCTAGACCAAACCCGTGGAACAGGCCAAAAATAAGCACCGCTTTTTTAGGGTTTGGTTGCTTTCCAAAGAAGTGTTTGAATCCACCTAAGTTATCAAAGCCTTTGTAAACAACTGATAAGCCGATGATTGCGTCGATTAGATAAGCATTAACTTGAATATTGGCAAGTACTCCACCCATTAACGTTAAGCTGTGCCCAATCGTGAACATACTGACATAAAGTAAAACGTCTCGACTGCTGCGTAAGAAAAACAATACACCGACTAAGAACAACAGGTGATCATAGCCCGTTACCATGTGCTTTGCGCCTATGTATATAAACGGCAGAACTTGCACACCCGTATTATTTTGTAAAAAGTTGCGTGTACTATCATCAACCCCATGTGCGAAGGCTTCAATTGAAGCCATCGACAGTAGAATCAATAACGGGTACAGCAAATAAGAAAATTTGAATTTTCCAAACATTTATTTACCCTTTATTTTCTAGTAATTGATTGTCATTTTGCTCAGCCAGGCTTTCGTCTTTTGAATGCAATAGACGATATAACGCAGGTAGAACAAATAACGTTAAGATTGTTGAAGAAATCACTCCTCCTATTACGACAGTAGCTAACGGCCTTTGCACTTCTGAGCCAATACCCGTATTTAACGCCATAGGTATAAACCCTAGTGAAGCGACTAATGCAGTGGTTAAAACTGGCCTTAATCTGGTTAAAGCCCCCTTAATAATGGCAGTTTCTAAATCATAGTTTTTCTTAACGAGATCTCTAATAAAGGAAACCATGACTAGGCCGTTTAATATCGCTATACCCGATAAAGCAATGAAGCCTACTGCCGCTGAAATAGAGAATGGAATGTCACGAACTATTAAAGCGAATATTCCACCTGTTAATGCCAGTGGCACGCCTGTAAATATAATCAATGAATCTTTCAATGAACCTAATGCAAGTAATAGCAAACCAATAATTAAGACTAATGTTACGGGGACAACTATGCTTAATCTTTGCGAAGCTGATTGTAGTTTTTGATATGTGCCGCCATACTCAATCCAATAACCAGCAGGCAATTGAACATTAGCATCTATGGCTTGTTGCACATCTTTAACAAAGCTACCTAAATCTCGTCCGCGAACATTAGCTGTAACCACAACTCTGCGTTTACCATTCTCACGATTCACTTGATTTACGCCTAGAGCCATTTCGATATTCGCTAATTCCTGTAGTGGTAGATAGCCACCGCTTGGCAAGGTAATTGGTAGCTGTGAAAGAGCATCTACATCTTGTCTTTGCTCCTCTGGTAAACGAACCACTATGTCGAAGCGCTTATCACCGTCGTAAAACTTACCTGCAATCTCACCTCCCATAGCAACAGCAACTTGATTTTGAAAATCAGAAATACTTAAACCATACAATGCTAATTGTTCACGTTTAGGGTCGAAAGTTAATACAGGTAAACCTTTAGTTTGCTCAACTTGAATATCACGAATGCCTTCAACACCTTGAATCGACTTTTCAAGCGCTTTTCCAAGCTCCGTTAACGTATCAAAATCGTCTCCAAACACCTTAATAGCAAGCTCAGCACGTACTCCTGCTAATAATTCATTGAAGCGCATTTGAATCGGTTGTAAAAACTCGTAACGGTTTCCCGGAATTGGTGTTACTAAAGCTTCGAGCTCTTTAACAAAATCTGCTTTAGGTTTATCTGGATCAGGCCATTCACTACGAGGTTTCAGAATTATAAAATTATCGGCTACACTCGGTGGCATAGCGTCCGTTGCAACATCTGGCGTCCCCACTTTTGCAAAAACGCGTTCAACCTCAGGTAATGACTTTATTCTGTCTTCTAGCACCTTTTGCATTTCAATAGATTGGGTAAGCGACGTGCCAGGTATACGTAAAGCGTGCATAGCAATATCACCTTCATCTAGATTTGGTACAAACTCGCTACCTAACTTAGTACTCATAACACCGGCAACAGAAACTAAAGCAACAGCACCAATTACCACCACCCATCGAGCTTTTAGTACCAAGGATAAAATAGGCTTGTAAAGTGAAACACTGGCTTTCATGATCACGTTTTCTTTTTCAACGACTTTACCTTTGAAGGTTAATGCGATTGCAGCAGGTATGAAGGTGACCGATAGGATCATTGCACTAACCAGCGCAATTACAACGGTAATCGCCATAGGGTGGAACATTTTCCCTTCTACACCTGTTAAAGCAAAAATGGGAAGGTACACAGCAGTGATAATAAAGACACCAAACAGTGCCGGACGAATCACTTCTCGTGTGGCTTCGTACACAAGCAGTAAGCGTTCTTTTACTGGCAATGCATTACCATTAGAAGCTTGGCTTAAACGGCGAAGGCAGTTTTCAACAATAATAATGGCACCATCTACAAGTAAACCAAAATCAAGCGCCCCTAAACTCATTAAGTTAGCACTGGTACGAGTTTGGATCATGCCTGTTACTGTCATAAGCATGGCAAAAGGAATTACAAGCGCTGTTAAAAATGCTGCTTTAAAATTACCTAGCAGCAAAAACAACACAACAATAACCAAGATAGCACCTTCAATAAGGTTCATTTTTACTGTATCGAGAGTTTTGTTAACCAATTTAGTTCGGTCATAAACGGCATTAACAACAATACCCTCAGGTAGAGATTTATTAATCTCTTTTAATCTTTCACCTACGCCTTTGGCAACCTTTTGGCTATTTTCACCTATTAACATGAAAACAGTACTTAATACGACTTCGCGGCCATTTTGTGTCGCCGCACCAGAGCGAAGCTCCTTGCCTTCGGTTACCTCAGCAACGTCTTTAACACGAATAACTCGGCCACTAGATGACGGTAAAGGAATATTTGCTAGTTGCTCAACAGTTTCAATTTGCCCCGGTAAACGAATCAACCATTGCGCACCACTTTTCTCTATAAACCCAGCCCCTTTGTTTTGGTTATGTTGATTAATAGCTTCAATTAAATTCTGCTGAGAAAGGCCGAACATTAATAACTTATCAGGGTTCAAGGCGATAAGTATTTCACGCTCATATCCACCGATAGGGTTTACCTCGACAACGCCTTCAACTTGCATAAGCTGCGGACGGATAACCCAGTCATGAACAGTTCTTAGATCTGTAGGAGTGATCTCACTACCATCTTTGTTAGTTGCCCCTTCACGCGCATCAACCGTAAACATAAAGATTTCCCCAAGCCCAGTAGAAATAGGGCCTAATTCAGGCTCTAAGCCAAAAGGGAGCTCAGATTTAGCGGCGCCTAAACGCTCGTTAACCAACTGCCTTGCAAAATAAATGTCAGTCTCATCTGTAAATATAGCAATTACTTGAGATAGGCCGTACCGTGAGACTGAACGAGTATATTCAAGGTTTGGCACACCTGATAGAGCTGTTTCAAGCGGGAATGTCACCCTTTGCTCTACTTCCAGAGGGGTATAGCCGGACGCTTCTGTATTAATAACTACCTGAACATTGGTAATGTCAGGTACAGCATCGATGGGCAGTTTTTGAAAGTTCCAAACGCCCAACATACCGACAGCAAAAACAAAAATGAGTATTAATTTGCTTCGCTCTATGGAAAATTTTAAAATCGAATCCAACATATCTTCAATTCCTTAGTGGTCGTGTGATGCGCCAGACTTTTCAATGTCAGCTTTAATGATGTAACTATTCGTTGTCACATATTCCGTTCCTAAAGGAATACCACTAAGTACTTCTACCCATTGGCCTGATTTACGACCGAGCTCTAACATACGCACTTCGTATTGGTCTTCGAACTTTCCGTAAACTACCGTAAAGTCACGAAAGCCTTGCAAGCTTTCTGCTTTAACCGCCATATCAACGGTATAGCTATCTACTAAAACTTGTCCTGTAACAAACTGACCTTGGCTAAATTGGTTATCTGAATTATCGATAACAGCGCGATAGACTTTGGCTTGTTCAGAGGTCAATTGATAAAGTGTGTCTGATAGTGATGTCTTTACTGCATCTTTAAAGCCCGGAATATGAATATCTACTTCAGTACCTAATGTGATCTTGCCCTGATCCATAGGGTAAACATTTAACTCAGCAACTAGCTTTTTGGTATTAGTAATGGTTAATAAAGTTCGACCAGAAGATTGCTCACCGATACCGACGTTTTGTGATGTAACCACACCATCTATTGGCGCAATCACTTTATATAGTTGTAAGCTTTCATTTGCCTCTATAGTCATCAAAACCTGCCCCTCTTTAACCGGCTTACCTAACTCAGTATTAAGCGATTTAATTTCTCCCGGAAAACGTGCTGAGATATTGCGAATAGCATTTGGTGGCAGAGTAAGCTCGCCATAAACCTTTAAGCGCTCTTCCATTTCTCGACTAGCAATAATTTCTGTTTCAATCCCCATTGACTCAGCCATGACATCAGCTATTTGTGTACGGCCTTCGTAATTGTCATAAGACCACTGATAAGTTTTACCTTTATACTTTGCCGTTACTGTCACGAGGAACGAGTGCGGCTCATAAATTTCCATGTCACCACGAAGATAATTGTTCTCAAGATAGAAGTTAATATTGTCAGTGCCATCTCCTAAACGAGAAAGTTTAACGTTTAAATCAACATCGTTTGGGTTTATAGCGCTCCCAGCCTTAGTTACAAAAACACGAAACTCTGGTGGTACTCCCGTTTCAAAAATGGCAAGCTCGATAGCAAAGTCACCATTACGAAGCATACGACCATTATTAGGTCCTTTTTCTACTTCTTGTACAGCTTCAACATTATTTTGTGCACATGTGACAGGGCTATACATAGATAGCCCTAACCCTATTTGAGTCAACGCAATTACAGCGGCAATAGATTTAAGTTTCATCATTTTCTCTCTTACATTGACACAGATGTGCCTGTTAATCGTTCTAATTCGATATTAAATAACTGAATATTGGTATACGCATCAATCAAGTCCGATTGTGCTTTCACTAACTCTTGTTGTACGACGTGCCAATCGGTATAACGATAGCTGCCGAGGCGATATGCTTCTTCTGCCTTTTTGCTAGCTTCTTCAAGGTATGGAATAGATTTGTTTGTTAAAGCGTCTATAACATGACGATTGTGTTTAAGTTTATGAGTCAGCAATAATGCTTGTGTTGAAATACGCTGATAAAGCGCATCTGATTTAGCTTTACTTTGGTTTTGCTTAGCTTGAAGAGAAGATATTTGACCTCTATTTCTATTATTTCCTCCTAATGGAATTGAGATCCCAGCAGTAAATGCAAAGTCATCTACCGCTTCATTTCTTCTAATACCAGTAGAAATAGACCATGATGGTTTTTGTTCGACAATCGCCAAGTCAATTTCGGATTGCATCACATCTTGTTCAATCAAAAAACGTTTTAGCTGTGGATTAGCCTTTAAACCTTCTAAAGCGGTATTTAGGTCCTTTAAGCTTGGAATATTCGCTAAATTACCATTGACTGCAAAACGAGTATTTCCTTCCCACTGTGCTGCAAGTTGAGACTTAGAAGCTTCTATTTCATGCGCTAAATCTTCCACTTCTAATTCAACTAGTGATAGCGCAGCTTTTGCTCTTAACTCATCAACAACAAAAGAGCTACCTGCTTTAACTTTACGTTTAATTTGCTCGAGAGCTTGTTGAGATTGTCTCTGTGCTAATTTTGCCAAATCCAATTTCATAATCTGTGAAAGCAACTTGATATAGATACGAGCCGTCTCTGATGCAACATCAATCGCTTTGACTTGTTGTTCAATAGACGCAGACGATACCTTGGTATTTGCCAACTTTACTCGCGAGTCAATGTGGTCTTTTTCTAACAGCCAAGAAATACTGAGTGTAGTTTGTAGGCCCTTAACTCCCGAGTAACTACCTGTACCAAACGCATCTTCAGCAAAAGCGTTAACTATCATAGGAGTGCCAACACTTGCTTGTTCAACTAATGCTAATGCCGATTCTTTTTTATAAATGTAAGACCTTAGTTCTGGATGCTTTTTAAGCGATAAACCTATCGCTTCATTTAATGAAATTGTATTTTTTGCATGAGCAGATAACGTAACGCTAAACAAACCGATACAACTTAACACCCTAAAAAACCGACTTGCAATCGGTTTTTTAGTTGGATTTTTTCTAAAAAACATAAGTTTACCCTTTTAGACTTACTACCCATAAAACCGACCTTAGATCGGTTTTAAAATTAAAAAAAATAAGCCACTTAGTGACCAAAGAAGGTTTCCATAAAGTGATGAATACCATCGATTGAAGCTGAAGAAACAATCACTAAAACCATAACTAACGAAAATGTTATACCTTTGTGAATTGGTTCAAGCTTCAATTTATCAAGCAGAAAATATATACGCTGCTCTAGTACATCCGCACCAAAATTTACCACTAAGCTTTTATTTTTTAATAGATCGCTTTGCGCATTAAGCTTAGCAACTTTTACTAGTGTACTGGCCACAAATAGTTTTGAAGTACCGCTTTTTATTACTGCGTTGTCGGCTTCTTGCTCCATTGCTAAAATCATATGTAGCTTCAGCCTTTGTGCTATCGGTTTTATAAAAAATAAACATAACAGGGTAAAAAGCCACTTCTTCGCAGGATCATTTGTCGTAATATGTGCCCTTTCATGTTTAATAACTACGTCGTACTCTTCACAAGTGGTTTGCTCAATAAGGGCAGTAGTGACAAAGCACTTTTTAGTAAAGAAACCACTCGTAAATGCAGATGCATTATCTGATTCTATTTGGTATATATCCGTTTCTATATTCGTTGAAAAGCACATCAATGATTCGATTTCTCTTTTGTGGTTCCATAAAAGGCGCCCTTGACTTATTAAGACATACATTACGAAAAACAGCGCAACGCCAACGGTAAAGCCATGCCAGCTAAACCATTCAAAATGAGTCATATGGTGCCAATGTAAAAAAGCAAAATCATATAGGCTATCCCCGGTGTGGTAGGCCTGAAGTATTAAAATTGCTAGTACAAAGCTGAGGGCCCAAGGCAATGATACAACTGTCCAAAGCAAGAACTTACGGGACTTAACTTCAATTTTTATAATTTGCTGACCAAAGAGCGAAAAAATCGCTGACAAAGAGACATTTGCCACAATAAAGGTAATTGAAAAGATAGCTAATAAATTAAAAAAAACAGACATATTTTTAAGCTACTCTTTTTCACTGTTGAGTTTTTGCTTTTGCTCTTCGATAAGTGATTCTAACTTATCCAACTGCTCAACATTGAAGTCTTTAGAAATTGAAGTAAAAGCTGCTATGAGGCTATTATCGTCTTCTGTTATAAAATCGCTTGTTACCGATTTAATAAGCTGGCCTATTAACTCATGCCTTTCAACTCTAGGCTGATAATGAAATGCATAGCCAATTTTCTCTCTAGACAAAAGCTCTTTCTTAAACAAACGATCTAACGTGCTTTGGTAAGTATTCAGACTTCCACCACGTAGCTTTTCAAAATGGGTATAGACTTGCTTCACATCTGAGGACTTATGCTGCCACAAATATTGAAGTACTAATTTTTCTAATTCACCTAACTTCATATGAGCCTCAATTTAAAACCGATTAATGATAGGTATTAAATCAAAAGTAAAACCGATGTTCAATAGGTTTTATTTAAATAATTCTGAAAAATAATACTTTAGTGAACAATTTGTAATTAACATACCATTGAAAAATTTGATTTATGAGCTTAAAGACCGAGCCGGAAAAGGCTTCTAAAGTGATACGAATTTACCTTTTCGCTCCAATAAGACCCCGAAAAGTGGCTCGTATAGCTATCTAGGTTAATGCTTTCAAAAAGCAGAAGTATATTTCCGATAACTATCTTTGAAGCCCTAGAAACGGAAGTTTACTTCCGTTTTGTACTTTAAGATTATAAGCCGGTATCTAATGAAAGCTCGGAAGTCCAACTCGTTTCTGCCCCAAAACGAGTTAACGTAAATGCTCTAAGGGCAGCTTTGAGCGAAAAGCAGACATTGACCGTTAATCGTTTCAACGACGGCAATTAGCCATACGTTGCATGTTTGCTCCCTTACTGGTTTTACGATATCCAAAACCGACATAACGACCATTAAGCAAATACCAAAGTAAAATAGGTATGTGCTCCAATCATATAGCCAAAGAGGATAAAGCGTTAATAGCACTGCTACAGGCCCTAGAATGCTGAAGACAGCTCTGGTATGGTTTTTATTTTTGTGCCAGTTGTATAAGTTTACCAATAGTTCCAAAGATGCAAAAATAGGTAAAAGCGTATTTACAGCTATTCCTTCGAAGTGAGAGAAGAAGCCTAGTCCTAATGCCGATGCAAGTGACCTTAATGCAGGGAGGCAGGCCGTGCCGCTAGCCAAACGCCACTAGAGCCTACTCTGTCTAATATTTTATTTATCATTTGAAAGTCTATTGGTTGATATTACCATCATTCTAAACTCCGTATACAAGTACGGAGTCAATCATTTTAATGAGTCAATTATGGGGCAATGTGTTGGATCTTCGTTTTGCATACAGGTATTTGTCATACCCACAATTACTTTCTCTAAACGTTGAAGGTCATTAATTTTGTCTCGAATGATTGCTAACTTTTGTCGGTTTAATAGCTCAACTTGAGCGCAGTTGCTGTCCATAGACATTAGCGATTTTATTTCTCTTAACGTAAAGCCGAGCGCTTTGGCTTTTGTGATAAACCTAAGTTGTCCTGCTATTGATTCGTCATATTGTCTATAACCAGATATTGGTTTTTCAGGTTGTGTAATCAGTCCTTCTCGTTCATAAAAACGAATGGTTTCTACATTTAAATTTAATGATTGTGCTAATTTGCCAATGGTTTTCATTATTGCCTTTGTGAATACTACTAATCTAAAGTTATATTTAGTTCAACTATCTAATGACTTGATAATGCCACAGACTTCAATTGTACCGTCAGACCCGCAAGAGCTTGCCATTAGTTTTAACTCTTTTTTGAGTGCATTCAATTCCTTCATTCGTTGATTAACTAAAGTTAGTTGCCGATCAATTAATGCATTTACACTAGAGCAACTCTCCTCTGGCTTGTTTTTTAATTCAATGAGTCGCTTAATATCATTAAGCGGAATATCTAAACTTCGACAATGCTTTACGAACTCTAGCTCTTTAAATGCCTTATTAGAATACAACCTGAAATTCCCTTCAGTGCGATCAGGATCTGACAGCAAGCCCTCCTTTTCATAATATCGGATGGTTTGTACTGAATACCCCGATGTTTTCGATAACTCACCAATTTTCATAAAATTTCCAAATAAACTTGACCCTATAGTCACTATAGGATTTATAGTTAGAGCATACAAGTTAATCGGAGATGAAAATGAGCGATTGTGGGTGTGAAGTTGAGCTAAAAGATAACCAGCAAAAAACGGTGCTTTATTGGCTTCTGGCTATCAATGCCTCGATGTTTGTTTTTGAAATTGGCTTTGGTTGGTTATCAGAATCAACGGCTTTAATTGCAGATTCGTTAGACATGCTAGCGGATGCAATCGTCTATGCAATTGCACTATACGCGGTGGGAAAGTCAATCCAACATAAGGCTAATGCTGCTTTAGTGAGTGGCTATTTCCAACTGGGGTTAGGCGTGCTAATTCTAATGGATATTGCTAGAAGGCTGTATGGTGAAAGTGAGCCTCACTCTTGGTTTATGATTGGCGTAGGCATGGTTGCTTTAGTTGCAAATGTGATTTGTCTCATCCTTATTCGAAAGCACAACAACGATGAAGTACATATGAGAGCTAGCTGGATATTTTCAGCGAATGATGTAATTGCAAATCTTGGTGTCGTTATCGCAGGCATACTCGTTATGGTGCTGAAACAGCGTTGGCCTGATATCGTCATTGGTAGCATCATTTCAATGTTAATTCTTCGAGGCGCTTACCGAATACTAAGCGATGCTAAACAAGAATTAGCTGTTGCTGAGAAAACACGTTAAACACCAAATGAAGATAAACAATCAACCTTTGGTTGTTCAAAGTAAGGAAACATCAATGAATAGCAAATATCTAGAAAAAACCAAGATAGTAAATTTTGAACACTCTACAATTCAATCATTAATTTCTGAGCGTAATTGGCAAGAACTCGATGACTTCAACAAAATTGGTGCAGCCTACCAATTTGTTAAAGATGAAATATTATTTGGTTACAATGAGAGTGATGATATTTCAGCAAGCAGTGTTTTAGCCGATGGTTACGGACAATGCAATACCAAGGGTAACTTGCTGATGGCTTTGTTACGAGGATTAGGTATTCAATGTCGTTTTCACGGCTTTACTATTGAGCAGCGATTACAAAAAGGAGCTATTCCAACTTATGTATTTTGGTTAGCACCTAAATATATCATTCATAGTTGGATTGAAGTTTATTTCAAGGATCGTTGGATAAACTTAGAAGGCTTTATATTAGATGAACAATATTTAAGTTCACTACAGCACAAATTTAGTCAAATAAAAAACGAATTTTGTGGTTATGGTGTTGCAACAAAGTGTTTCTCTTCGCCAGATACAGATTGGCGTGGTCAAGATACCTATATACAAAAAGAAGGTATTCATGATGATTTTGGTGTTTATAATTCCCCTGATGAGTTTTATCTCGAAAAAGGAACTAACTTATCAGGAATCAAACGTTGGATGTATCAACGAGTGATCCGTCACTTTATCAATTTTAACGTAGTCAATGTAAGAAATTTAAAAGTTCTTGAGGTGGAAAATGCACAATCATAGCCATAGCCATTCGCATGGAAAAGACGACCGTATAGGTTGGACATTTTTCCTTAATGTTTCATTTACTATTATCGAATTTATTGGTGGTTGGCTAACCAACAGTACCGCTATTATGGCTGATGCTGTACATGACCTGGGTGACAGTTTATCTATAGGATTCGCTTGGATACTGAGTCGTTTCTCGGATAAAGAAGCATCCGATAGATTTAGCTATGGCTATCGTCGTCTTACCCTGTTTGGCGCATTAATTAACAGTATTGTATTAGTTATTGGTTCTGTCTGGGTGCTATTTGAAGCAATACCAAGATTATCTAATCCTGAAATGCCAATGGCTGAAGGAATGTTGGGTCTTGCATTACTTGGGGTTGCTGTTAATGGGTATGCAGTATTTAAACTAAAAGCGGGTAAAACGCTGAACGAAAAAGTACTTACGTGGCATTTGCTTGAAGACGTACTTGGCTGGGTTGCAGTCCTAATTGTTTCTATCGTGCTGCTTTTTGTAGATCTACCAATATTAGATCCTTTGCTTTCTATAGGCTTTACACTGTTTATATTGTTTAACGTTTTGAAAAACCTGAAAACAACATTGGCACTATTTCTTCAAGCTACACCTGATGAAGAAGTGCAGAATAATATTGAAAAAGCGATAAAGGCTATACCTGAAATTAATGGGATTCATCATATGCACTTTTGGTCATTAGACGGGGAAAGTCACGTATTAACTGCTCACCTAGAGTTAGCCCATAACTTTGAGGTTGATAAATTAATTAGGCTAAAACAACAAGTGGCTAAGGAACTTTCTTCTTATAATTTATCTCATACAACCATTGAGTTTGAGTTTCCTCAAGAAACTTGCCGTGACGAGCATGAAAAACATGCGCATGGCTAGTTTAGAAAACCTTTTTTTGATATTATAATTTTTCATATTTAAGTAGGTGTTTATTTTGAAATTCAATGTTGCGTTAAAAATACTATTAGTCGTTTCGATTGTTTTGCAATCGTTAACTGCTGTTGTATCCGCAACACCTGAGAATCACCAAATAGATATAGAGCACCTTCAAATTCAACATGATCATGCAGATGATCGAAATGTCTCAAATGATAATGTAGGTGATGAGCAGCATAATGAAAAAGATTGTCATCACTGCGGTCATTGCAGTGGCAGCCACTTATCTTGGATTTTAGTCAGTAATTCAAATACCACGGGCAAACTAAACATTATCAATAAAACGCCTTATCAAATTGATCAAACAAGTACCTTTCTTGAAGCGATACTTCGTCCGCCTATTTCTTAATTAGATTAATTTTTAATGACCTATTTATCCTTTAATAATGGATAAAGGTTTCGTGTTTATTAATTTTAAAATTAAGAATTTTTATGTATATATATTTAAAAAATGCAGGTTTAACCCTGTCTTTATGTATGGCTGTGAGTTTTTCAGTTGCCACTTATGCCAAACAGAAAAGTATTTCATGGCTAGATAGTCAAATAAATAAAGATCCCGAAGTTGTTGCGGCTAAAGAGTTACTTAATGCAAGTAATCATAGAGCCAAGAGCTTAACTAAAGCCGTATATAACCCAGAGCTTGAAGCAAGCTATGAAAAAGAGGGTGATTTTGATAATTATTCTATTGGTATCAGTCAAACGATTGATTTTTGGGATAAGCAATCAGCAAATAAAAGCATTGGTGAAATTGGTGTTTATGCAAACCAGCAACAATTGTTATCTCTACTCGATTCTAAAAAGGCTAACGCTTTAACTGCAATAGTTAATTGGCAAGCAGCAAAAAAGGTGGCTCAGTTACTTTCAGTAAGAGAAAATCAATTACAAACGCTCGTTGGAATTATTGAAGATAAGCGAAAAGCAGGACTTTTAGAGCCACTTGACGCTGAACTGGTTTATTTAAACTTGTCCCAAGTTTTCAGTGAAATATCTGAGTCGCAAATTGCTTTGAAAAATGCAGAGGTAAATGTTCAGGAGTTATTGCCTGATTGGACGCCTAATACTACCAATTTGTTTTCATTTACTTTTGGAGCAACAAACTATTCATTTAACTCTCAGTGGGTTGAGGAACATCCAAAAGTTAAACTCGCTAGAGCGCAATGGAAGATAAAACAATCTAAAGCTCAACTAACCACTATGGAATCTAAAGCCAATCCAACCATTGGAGTTAACGCAGGGAAAAGTGGAGATGAAGACTTGATTGGCGTGACTTTCTCAATGCCTTTAAATATCAGAAATAACTATTCAGATACTGTTAAAGCCGCTTATTCAGAAGCAATTGCAGCAGAGGCTAACTTTCGGTCGGTTTATCGAAAGCAGTCATTTGAAGCAAAAGCTAATTATGAATCGCTTATTGTCAGTAAAAAATATTATGAGCAATGGCAAAAACTGACAAAAGGCAGATTAGATAGCAGCGAAAACTTATTAAATAAGCGCTGGGAAGCTGGTGACATTAATACTTCTGACTACTTACTTGCATTAAATCAACGTGCGGAAGGGCTTCATGCAGGAATACGTTTGGAAAATCAATTCAAGCTTGCAGAAATATCCTTCATTTTAAGTATGGGTCAGTTATCCAAATTTGAGATTTGAGCGCTTTGTTTTTTCAGTAGCGAAAAACGAAATCTTAAATTTATTAAAAATATAGGTTACAAAAATGAATACAGTAATTAGTAAAAAATTTTTAGCCGTAGTAATTAGCTGCCTGTTAGTTGGGTTTACTACAAATCATGATGCTTTTGCACAGTCGTCAGATGGAACTGGTTCTGTCACAAACGTTTCGAAACAAGAAGAAAAAGAACATCAAGATGAGCATGAACACGAAAAGGGACATGAAGAAGATAAAGGTGACCATGACGAGCACGGCCATGAAGGTGGTAATAAAGAGGGAGAAGAAGGACATGAAGAAGGTATCACTATTGATCCAAAGAAGATGTCGCTTGCTAACATTAAAGTGGAAAGTGTTAAGCCTGAATATCAATTTAGCTCCGTATATGCACCTGGCGAAATAAAAGCTAATGGCTATAAAAGTTATGTGGTATCACCACGTACAGAGTCAGTCATTATCAGTCGCCATGCAGCGCTTGGCGAGTATGTAGAAATAGGTCAGAAGTTAGTTACATTATTTAGTGAAGCAATGGCACAAGCACAAGCTGACTATTTAATCGCTTCAACCGAATGGCAACGTGTAAAAAAGCTGGGTAATAAGACGGTGAGTGAAAGTCGATTATTACAAGCTGAAACAACATACAATGCGAGCTATGGCAAGCTCATTGCTTTAGGGTTAACTGAAAAAGCAATAAATGGTATTTCTAACAAAGACATTAAAGCATTTGGACAATATGCATTAACGGCGCACCGTGAAGGTGTCGTGCTTCAAGACGACTTTATCCAAGGGCAACGTGTTGATGCTGGGGATTCAGTCATGTTGTTAGCTGATGAAAAACAACTATGGGTTGAAGCAAAAGTTTCTCCAAATAAAAAGCTAAATTTATCAATTGATTCTCCTGCGGTACTTAAATTAGAAGGCCAGAGTTACAATGCCAAAGTTATCCAAGAAGCCCATACAATTGATCCCGTAACTCGTACAAGAATTATTAGATTGGGGGTACAGAATGCTGATGATAACCTTCATTCAGGTATGTTTGTAAAAGTTTACTTTCAGTTTGCCACAAAGCAGAAAGTGATGGCTGTGCCAGAAGAAGCATTGATCCGCAGCGCAGATGGTGATTGGACCGTATTTGTCGAAGACCACCCTGGAGAATTTAAAGCTGTAGAAGTAGAACTAGGCCGAGCCTTAGGTGATTTTAGGGAAATCATTGGCCTTGATAGTGGGACGCGAATTGTAACCAAAGGCGCATTTTTTGTTGCTTCTGAAATCGCTAAAGGCGGATTTGATCCGCATAACCACTAAGGAGCAAGACTATGTTTAATAAAATAATAGATTGGTCTGTTAATAATAGACTCCTGATTTTGATTGCGCTGTTTGCCACAATTGTCGGCGCAATTATGGTTATACCAAAACTAAATTTAGATGCCTTTCCTGATGTTACTAATGTTCAAGTTGCTGTAAATACTGAAGCGCCAGGACTAGCTGCTGAAGAAGTTGAACAACTCATTACGTACCCCATTGAAGCGGTCATGTATGCCTTACCTGATGTAGAACAAGTGCGCTCAATTTCTAAAACAGGCTTGTCTGGCGTCACGGTTGTTTTCAAAGAAGGCACCGACATTTACTTTGCAAGACAACTTGTATTTGAGCGTCTTCAAGCCGCAAAAGAACTGATACCAGAAGGTGTCGGCACACCCGAAATGGGGCCAAACACCTCAGGGCTAGGCCAAGTATTTCAGTACCTTCTTATTTCAGATAAAGATGCAGGCTATGATGCTATGGCACTCAGGAGTCTCAATGATTGGGTAGTAAAATTACTCGTTATGCCTGTCGATGGTGTTACTGATGTACTCTCCTTTGGAGGTATTGTTAGGCAGTACCAAGTAAATGTAGATCCATCTAAGCTTCTTTCTTATAACCTAACGCAAGAAGACGTTGTTGGTGCCCTAGATAACAACAATGCCAATGTTGGCGGATGGTATATGAACCGTGGGCAAGAGCAGCTTGTTATTAGAGGTGCAGGTTGGTTTGAAAGTGGTGACGCTGGTATTAGTAATATCAAACAAGTTCCCGTCAAAACAGTTGATGGGACAGTTGTGACGGTTTCGGATATTGCTAAAGTTGAAATGGGCAGTGAAATTCGTCAAGGTGCTGTCACAATGACGCGCAAAACCGAAGACGGTAAAGTCGAAAATTTAGGTGAAGTTGTCTCTGGCATTGTCTTAAAACGCATGGGGTCTAATACTAAAGCCACCATTGATGGTATCAATGCAAGAATCCCATTGATTAATCAAGCATTGCCTAAAGGTGTTCGCTTTGAACCATTTTATGATCAGGCTGATTTGATTGAAAAAGCCGTTGATACAGTAGTTGATGCACTATTACTAGCATTTATTTTCATCTGTATTGTATTAGCACTATTTTTAATGAATATACGTGCAACCTTCCTTGTCCTAATATCTATTCCAATTTCAATTGGTATCGCGTTAATGATCATGGCTTGGTGGGGCATTTCTGCAAACCTTATGTCATTGGGTGGCATTGCCGTAGCCATTGGTATGCTAGTTGATGGTTCAGTCGTGATGGTTGAAAACATGTTTAAGCATTTAAATAGACCAGACTCTACCCATTTAAAAACTGTAAAAGAAAGAGTGCCTAGTGCTGATACTGATCCACATGATGTAGAACAAGATGAGCATGGTATTAAGTTACGTCTTCAAAATGCGGGTAAAGAAGTGGCTCGTCCCGTATTTTTTGCAGCTTCTATTATTTTAGTCGTATTTACGCCTTTATTTAGCTTTGAAGGTGTTGAGGCAAAGTTATTTCAACCTATGGCAATAAGCATCATTTTAGCTGTTATATCTGCTATTGTGGTTGCGTTGTTTGTTGTACCCGCTTTAGCTACTTATTTATTTAAGTCAGGTGTAAAAGAGAGGGAAAGCTTTGTTCTTAGGCCATTAGACAAACTCTACAGAAAAGGGCTTACATTCGCACTAAAACGCACCAAATTAGTCATTTCAGCCGCACTTATATTAGTTTTCTCTGCCTTTGCATTAGTTCCATTAATTGGTACTGAATTTGTACCTGAGTTAGAAGAAGGGACGATAAACTTAAGAGCAACGCTTGCACCTTCTTCCAGTTTAGATACCGCGCTCACTGTGGCACCAATTCTAGAAGAAAAACTAATGGCTTTCCCTGAAGTAACCTATGCATTAAGCCGAATTGGTCGAGCAGAAATAGGTGGAGACCCAGAGCCTGTGAATAACATCGAAATTTACATAGGGTTGAAGCCTGTTTCTGAGTGGACCAGTGCATCTAATCGATATGAACTTCAAGGAAAAATGGAGAGATCTTTAGAAGAATTCCCTGGGTTGCTACTCAACTTTTCTCAACCTATTGCGACTCGTGTCGATGAGCTACTATCTGGTGTTAAGGCTCAGTTGGCGATAAAGTTGTTTGGGCCTGAACTTGAGGTACTGGCGGCTAAAGGTCAAGAAATAGAAACAGCAATTAAAAACATTGAAGGTGCAAGGGATGTTGCATTGGAGCAAATTGCTGGTGAAGCGCAATTGGTGATAAGTCCTAACAGGCAAGAACTATCACGCTTTGGATTGTCTGTGAGTGACATAATGGAGGTTGTGCGTGATGGTATTGGTGGTGTTGAAGCCGGACAAATAATCAATGGTAATGAACGTTATGATATTTACGTTCGCATAGAGGAAGAGTACCGAAGTAACAAAGAAGCTATTGCTGATATTCGGCTTCAATCACCTACTGGTGCTTGGGTGCGGCTGGGTGACGTAGCCTCAGTCTCATTTGAGTCAGGCCCACCACAAGTTAGACGCGATGATGTACAACGAAGAGTCGTTATCCAAGCAAATGTACAAAATCGAGATATGGGAAGCGTGGTTGCCGATATCAGAACGGTAATTGCTGAAAAGGTTGACTTACCTTCAGGTTATTCTGTTTCGATTGGCGGCCAGTTCGAAAGTCAAAAACGTGCTCAAAATAGGTTAGCTATAGTTGTACCTTTATCGTTAGCACTAATCGCACTACTACTTTACTTTGCCTTTGGTTCTGTTGGTCAAGCTATGCTGATATTGGTCAACGTGCCGCTTGCTGTAATTGGCGGAGTTTTCTCCTTATATTTATCTGGACAATACTTGTCTGTACCAAGCTCCGTTGGCTTTATTACCTTATTTGGTGTAGCGGTATTGAATGGGGTCGTTATGGTAGAAAGTATCAACCAACGTATTAAAGACGGTCTAGAAGCATCTAAAGCCGTTTTTGAAGGCGCTACTTCAAGATTAAGACCTGTACTTATGACTGCTATAACATCAGCTTTAGGTTTGATACCGATGTTAATGTCTAATGGTGTTGGTGCAGAAATACAGCGCCCATTAGCGAGTGTTATTGTTGGCGGCTTGGTAACTGCAACACTGTTAACATTATTTGTTTTACCTGTTTTATATCGCTGGTTTTCAGAGAAAAAAATAAAAGAGCTATCCAGATAAAATTACTGTGAACTCTAACCCCACGCTAAAGTCACGTTTAGCGTGGGGTTATTGAGTAGATGAACGAAAAGAAAGATTAGATTTAACAATAAACTAATAGTCATGACTGCTTTGTCGGAATATTTGTCGTTAAACAGGCCAAAGCTAACTTCCGCTTTCGTATCTTTGCAGTCTTAATCTCTATGTGTCTCAAGGTCGGATTATGGCACAGACTGTGTGAAAACTCTGATCACCTTTTGGTCTAAGTATGTTCTGCTTATGATCTATTAATCTATACATTTAGTTCACTTAATATACTGATATTTATATAATTAGACTATTGATTCAGTTG
>Ga0080013_1000846_pt1 | contig 42112 bp, 55 predicted proteins | sample ETNvirenome_6_85_FD_69236 | JGI IMG/M metagenome (GOLD analysis project Ga0080013, IMG submission 69236) | Marine viral communities from the Pacific Ocean - ETNP_6_85 (SPADES assembly) (version 2) | ecosystem: Environmental > Aquatic > Marine > Oceanic | place: Pacific Ocean | collected 2013-06-19 | reverse complement strand
TCGCTGGAGCACTCTTTGGGTCAAACCCCGCTGAAAAGTAAGGAAATAGATAATGTCTTTCGCTAAATTTCTACAGGGTGCCCTACAAGGTGCAACCGAAGCTATGCCAGCCGCCTTCCAACGGCACGACGACCGCAAGAGGTTTGAGGAGCAGATGCAACTCGAACGGACTCAATTCGGCGAACAAATTCGGATGCAGGAAGCTGAGTTGGGCGAGGCGAGGCGGCGAAATCAAGTGCTGGAAACGTATAACACGAAAAAGCTTGAACTGGACCGTGAGTTTGCACAGGCGCAGGATGAGGATAGAGACAGGGAGTGGTTCACCAGCAGGATAACTGCCTCCCAAGATCCCTCATCCCTCGAAGCTCTCGATGGTATGCTGGTGAATTTTTCCGAAGAAGATCGGAAGATATATAGTCCCATTATCGAGGCCCAGAGGCAGGGCATTGCCTATGCAGCCCAACTCCACGAAGAAGAGATGGTTGTTAAGGACACGATGGCAAGGATTAACCAGCTACGGCGAGAAGGTAACTGGGACCAAGCAGAAGAACTTGCGGCAAGCATGAGCCTCATGGGGCTAAAATTTAACTCTCTCGTCGAGAGCATCCAAGCCCAGCGGAGGATAGGTTCTGGTGATCTAATTCAGGATCAAAGATTGGAGAGGTTTCTTCAAGTAGAGGAGATTCTCAATCAGAGAATCGCGGCAATGCCACAACATGCGGATCAGTGGGGCCCCGCAAAAATGACGGAGGAACGAGATAAGATCATAAAGCTTTTGAACGAGCAGCTTGGCCCCCTTCCTCCACTCACCGCTTTTCAAGGAGCCGGGGCGCAAGTCGAGACGCCTCCCCCCCCGCCACCTCCGACTCCCGATCCGGTTCCGTTTCTACCTTCAGGAGGATGGGGCGAAAAGCTCGCTGGCCTCTGGGGGGGTCCGGGGGAGAAGCCGACGCCAGAAATGGCCGGTCCCTTCTTAGGCAATGTGGTGAGATAATCCATGACAGAATTCTCTTTCATGCCGGGACAACAGCAGACCCCTGACGCTGGAATCGGCTTTAGCGGTGGGCGTGAAGCTGAATCTGTAAGCGACTTACAAAGTTTCCTTCCTGACACGCCAAGCCTCCCTCCCGTCACTTTGCCACCAGAGGACGGTCTGAACTGGACGGATGATGTTCAGCAGACTCCTGATTTTGCCACCAATCCTCTGACTTTCGGGGAGGCGAGGGCGTTACGCGGTGCTTATACAGGGGTACGGAACCTTCAGTCAGGGCTGACAAGAGCAGGGTTTGGGCGTGACGTTGAGGAAGAACTGGCTGAGTTGGAGCCGGGGATCTACAACACCCTCGTTGAGCCTACATTCGACCTCCTGTCCATCGGAGCCTACACGGTGGCTGGGGCGGCGGATGAACTCCTCGAAACTGGCAACCTTGGTGCCGCCTTACGTCAGGGTGCTATTGAATTCTACAACGCCCTTCCCGGTGTTTCACACAAAGAAGCTCGCAGACTCACCTCTGCCGACATTCTACTGGAGCATACCGATGCATTTGGTACTTCCACTGGTGGAAGATGGGCCGCAATGGGCCTCGGCCTTGTTATGGATGTTATTCTCGATCCCCTCACGTCCCCTTTTCTTGGCCTGAAGATAGCTCAGAAGGGTGTGGGGATTGCGCGGACAGGTGAGCGGTTAGGTGGGTTGGGCCTCGGCCTCAACACCACACCCCTGCTGAATGTAGGTGGCCGAAAGCTTGTGGATGGGATAAGAAACAGGGGTGGATCGGCAGGTATTGTTAATGTCCTCGCCCGACACCAGATCCCGGGTGCCCAGAAGTTCGGGGATTGGTTCCTTCCTGATTTTGAGTTCAAACAGGCCATCCATAATGCCCCCACGGGAGAGATTCGGAAGGAAATGCAGACTGCCTATGATTCCTTCCGTCAACAGCGCATTGGTATGGTGGCCAGATACAATGAGGACACCCGCCACTTGGGGGAGGTGGCGGCGAAGATCCGAAAAGATCTCACCCAAGAAGAAAACCTCTTCCTTGGCCTGTGGTTAGATCAATCCGACGAAGCCTTTGACAAAGCGGTGACGGGAGCCGCACAGAAGTTCTCTCAAAACACCGACTCCCCCTTTCAATTTTCCAGAGATACGGTCTTGGAGAAGGCCCGCCTGTTCCGCAAGGAATACAGGGAAATGGCAGACCGCGAGACAAAACTGGGCCTGTGGGACGAGACTGATATCAGGGATTTCTACAATCCCGGTCGTTCCCCCACCACCCCATACTCTGCCAGATTCTGGAGGGGCACAAGGGATGAGTCCTCCGCGGACCAACTCTCAAGGGAGCAGATTGAGATCCTTGAAGGGATGGGATGGAAGAATCCCGTCGATCCATCACAGCCCCGAACGGCTGTCGGTAGGCTTCAGGGGACAGAGAAAATGGCCGCAGCCCAACAGAAGAGCTACCAGACCGTCCAAGAGCGTTGGATAGCGGGTGAGCCTACGGAACTCCATGCCTCCTTGAACTTTATCCAGAGAGGACAAGAGAGTGTCAGGGCTATATCTGCGCGTGGCTTCCTCCACTCTGTGGCAGGAGACCCAACCATCTCACGGCGCATTAAAAACCCCGCCAAAGAGGTTCTGACGGGCGGGGATGTCTCGCTAGATGATATCGCCAACCCCCATAAGATGCAGGAATTGCACAGGCAGGGGTATGCGGTGGTAGACTTGGCCTCAATCAAACCCCTGTCTACGGTTACGATTGCAGGTGAGTCGCTAACGGGAACGAAGGCGATTGACGACGCATTGAATCTGGATATTGATTCGATCCGTAGGCTCGGTAGTGAGAAAGATAGCGCCCTTCACATTATGCCGATCCCCCTGATAAAGGACCTGATGAAGGGGACTAAAGCCCTGTCAGATGAATCCTTGATCAAGGACTTGGCCGATAAATTTATGAAGTTCTCAGGGGTATGGAAGGCATACGCCTTGTTCTCCCCCGGCTACCACGCTAGGAATATGTATTCCAACTGGTACCAGAACTGGATGGCGGGGATCACGGATCACAAGCTCTACATGAAGTCCCTTGCTTTACAGTATGGAGGAACAGAGAATATCCCCTTCGGTGCCCGCCAGATCGTAGAGCGTCGAATTGGGAAGATGTCGATGGGTAAGGGTAAAAAGTGGGTGGAGGGGGATGACGTTTGGTTTGAAGCGGCGGGCACCAAGCTCAACGGAAATCAGGTCAATAAGCTCCTTGACGATCACCTCGTTAATGATACGGGGTTATTCGCCAGAGATATGTTCATTGACACAGAGAAACAACTCCTCAGGCAGAGAGAGAAGAATGTCACACATTCTCTCTATGCTATCCCCACCAAGGTCCACGATGAGATCATGGACGAATTGGATGGGACGGTCTACACCGCAAATGAGAGAGAGTTCATTGCTGAACTCGCAGAAGCTCGGGTCAAGACACGGGCACTGTCAGAGAACATCAGCGTGGAGGAGGCGTGGGGACGCGAGAGGTGGCGCATTACACCCCACGACGATCTGGACGCACAGAACGTAGACGGTGCATGGTTGTTGCAGGATGGAGAGAAGATCCACATGGATATCGTGGGTGGACCCTACGGTGAGCGTATAGAGAAGGCGATTGATGGGGCATTCTATGATAATCCCATGCCTACATACGACCAGCTACGGGGAATCCCGGGTCTGGAGTCCATTCGTAAGAGAGACATGTCCACATTTGTTGACCAGTTCCGTAGCGCACGTGATAAATACATCGGTGATAATAGCTGGTGGAAGCGATACGGTCAGGAGGTTCAGGCCCGTATTGGAGAAGCCAATATGCCTGAGTTCTCTATGGTATTCTCCATTGCCAAAGGGAACCCTGCGGAGAGACTGAAGGAAACCTTCGGGGTTATGGGTATGGCACGTGAGGGTGGGACGAGCGTTGCCGGTCTGCCTGAGCAGTATAAGACCCTGTATAAGCAGGGCATGACGGACCTTGAGAAGCTGGCATCACAGCGGTCTAACTTCTTCGGCTTCACCCCACGGGATGAGAACATCCCTCGATTCTTCAGCGATAAGTTCAACGTAGCGAACGAGGACTCGTATCGTTCTGTCTCCCATCTGGTTAGAAAGATGGCGCAGATGGACAATATGAGCCTTGAGGATGCGGAGGCTGTCGTATGGAACGTTGTTAATCGGAAGAAAGACGATATAAGCGCCCCGGCGATTGATTGGGATTCCGCTTGGGCACACGCGAAAGAGGAGGTTGATTCCTTCTTTGCCTTTGAACCCCGACGAGCCATGCCGGGGTTCCAAGTCCGGCGACTTATGCCTCGGGCACACGGTGTCAATGCACCTAATTCAGTAGCCTCCCTTGGGTTGCTCAACAATGCGAAGCTCATTTCCTCTCTTGGCTTCAAGTCCACGGGGGATGCAGGGGCGTTCGGTGTATCTGGACACTCCTTAGATTCAACACAGCAGATCGAGTTTGGCACATCATTGCTGAACGAAGTAACGGACCCTGATGGTCAACAGATCACCGCTCTTAAAGAGTTGGATGAGCTGTTTGGGTCGCGGCATTACATCCGCACCCATATCGCCAACATCAATGGATCACCAGAACCCACGTTTCATCTCGTTGTAGAAGGGGGAGATGAGCGTCTATCGAAGTTCTACGGGACCATTCTTGCGGATGCGTTTGACCAAGATCAGGTCCGGTTCATCACTCCTACCCCGACGGGTGGGAACGGGGATGCACTACTTCTTCGGAGGGAGAGTGGTGCGTGGAGTGATGAGCAGATTAGAGATGTGATGGAGCGGTCGATGGATAGCTTCGACGTGAATCCAGACAGACAGTTCATCACCCTCGTAAACCACGATAATGATCCCGAGTGGCTTTCTCGGGTATCTAAGATGATCGGTGGGGATACCGATATCGTCCCTGAGCATTTCAGATTTCAAGGAGAGGTAGTAGACAACGATGACTTTGGAAGAATTCTTGCAGAAACACGGGGGGCGGTCACTCACAAACGAGGACCAGATATTCTCAAGCGGATCACTCGTGACCTTCACGAATCATATGTCCAAGCCTACGAAAGAATCGGTAGAAAGTACGGACTCCGACACCTCCGAGGAAAAGATGAAGTCCTCCGAGGAAGTTCCCGTGGCCTCCGAGGAGCCGACGACGTAATACTTGAACAGAGGTCCCCTCGCAGGGACCCCACAATGCGAGAGTTGCAGGAATTCGCAACCGACGCCGCGGTTAAGGCTGGCGCTCAACCTCCCGTATTCAGCGTGAAAACCACCCCCAAAGGATGGTTCACGGTGACAGTTGAGGGGGGTGGGTCAACCACAACAAGCCGTCCAATGAAGGATCAGATCTCTGCCGCAAGGTTCGCATGGAAAGAGTGGGCGAATACGCAACCGGCAGGTAAGTCTTTGCTCGGTGAATCTTCGGGCGGCAGAAAGTCTAACCTTCAGGCGGGCGGGGTTGCCGAGCGTGGCCCCGGGATTGAATCCGGGGTCAAGTTCAATGACAGTATCCTTTTCCAGCGAGATGTTACAAGGGAAGTAGATGCCCTTGAAGAAGAGTTGACTAGACCTTTGCGGGAAGGGTTGGCTGGGAAGGATAACGAGAACTTCCGCAAGTGGCGGGAGGGTGCAGATGACCCTGCCTACAGGAAACCAGAGAACAACAGGTACAACCTTGAACATATGGGTGATGGTGATCCCATCATCCTCTTTCATGGAACCTTTATGTCCCCCAAAAATGTCCTTGGTGGTCTGGGTGATGCCATGGGCACCAAGACAAAGGGTGATTTTGTCAGCTTCAAACTCCCAAGGGAGCAAATGGGTATCCATGCTGGCACCCTTAGGCAGTCCTCACACTTCTCCATCAAGCATGATCGGGTGGATAAAAGTATCCAAGAACTCCTCGACGATCTTGACGGGATAGAGGCGAGGGGACGGGAGTTCGGCTGGTACGACACCTCACTACGTCGTGAGCTTAGAGACAAAGCCTTCGAACGGCACGGCAAAGAGGGTCCTTCCGGGGCAAGGACATTCCCCGTTGTGGTTCGTGGCAACTTCATACGTATGCCTGATCTGGGTACGTGGTCGCCCCGAGAAGTTTGGGCAGGATTGAAAGACACAGGGATGTGGGGTTCCCGAGATTACGACTTCGATTTCCGTTCTGGGAAGATTGTGCACAAAGGGCCACGGGATGAGCTTGATGAGTTGTGGGATCTCATGGACGCGGCGGATGCGACAGCTAACAAAATGTCCCTCACAAATCCCGAGCGGGATGTCCTTCGGGAGTGGCTTAAGGCCAGAGGGATCACGGGGATTGTCTATCGCAATACCGCTGAGGGTACAGGATTGGCGGAGGGGGTCCACAGTAAGCTCATGGCGGATCTCAGAAATCTCTCAAGTGAGGAGGTGATAGATCTGGTGGATGAAATGCCCCCATCTCGCTCGAGGAGAGAGCTTATGGGAGCGTATGAACCGTCAGTGGCCGCGCTTGCTGACGCACCATCCGGGGATGGGGCCCTCAGAAAACATATAGCCACGTCGGTGGCCATCCAGAAGAACCTTCGGCAGAGGGCCCGACCTGATGCTGATGCTGCTGCTGCTGCTGCTGGTCGAGAAGCGAAGCGGCTTGCGTCTTTCCAGCAGAAGTGGGAGGATTATCTATACGTTCTAGAAATGAAAGGGGAGGCTTTGAACCCCTCCCTCACAGAAAACGCAGAGTATGTAACCTTTTGGAAGGGGTTGCGTAAACTTCGTGGGGAATCAGACGATTACTCGACCTTCCTTGATGACTTCACCTCAGGGCAAGACTCCTATATGGTCCTCGACCCGGGCGATATGAAGGGTGTGTTCAATCAGGGGACGTGGGACCCCAGTATGAAAGACATGCTCGCTCAGACCCTGAATGGTAAGAGGGGGAATCCAAGGGGTGTCCTCAAGGGTGCTATTGATTTGGCGGATGAGGCCAATGCCATCATCCACCTGACGAGACACGCAGACGTATCTACGATGATCCATGAGCTTGGTCACTACTGGCGTAGGGGATTGAACACCAAGGACTCTAAGGTCATTGAGGATTGGATCGGGTCTGCCTTTAAGAACTGGGATGTTCCCAATGAGGAGATGTTCGCCCGTGGGTTCGAGAAGTATATGAGGGAGGGCGTTGCTCCTACGGAAGAACTTGGAGATCTGTTCGATCAGGCCAAGGTCTACATGGAGTTTGTCTATGCCAAGCTACGTGGCTCCCCACTGACCGACGAGGCAATGCCTCAGGAAGTAAAGGATGTGTTCGGTAGGATATTGGGGGATGGTGCGCTTGAACTGGATGAGCCTACTATCAAGGCCCTCAATACACGTCCAAAGATTCGCAATGTCACAGACGCAACGCAAGTCGTGGGCGATTGGCTTGACCGAAATGTGGGGGTCAACTCTGCACACATCAAGTTCTCCCGAAGGTTTGGTCAGTCTGTCGAGAACAACTCTCGTATCACCCACTTCATGGGGACGCTACAGAAGGTTATGGGAGAGGGGCTGGATCTGGATCGCGGTGCCATCATGGCGAAGGATTCGGTAGACAAGTATCTGTTTGATTACAACCTTGGCCTGACAGACTTCGAGCGTAGCGTGGTGCGCCCCCTCGTCCCCTTCTATAGCTGGATGAGGTTCAACATCCCATTGCAGATCCAAACGATATTTGAGAATCCTGCTCGATACTCTAGGGTCCCCAAGCTCATCAACAACATGGAAGCAATGACGAGGGATTGGCAGGGGATCGAAACACCGGATTACTTCAGGGAGCTTCAAGCGTTTAGACTCCCGGCCATTATGAACTCCAAGCCGGTCTACCTCAATCCCAACCTACCGTTTCAGGACCTCAACAGGACTTTGCTCACGGGGTTCCCTGATGTGCTGGCCAACCTTACACCCTTTATTAGGGTGGCAGGAGAGTTAGTGCCAGAGAGAGGGTACTCTACGTTCCTTGAGAGTCCCATCGAAAAATACACAGGGCAACGGGCGAAGGATCTCCACCTGCCCTTCCTGCCCTCGACTACCCTCGGGGTGAGTAAAAAGTGGGAGAATGCTATCAACTCTCTCTTCCCGCCCCTTGGTAAACTTACACGTTTCAACAAGGCACAGCGTAGGGATGAAGCCTCGATGTTCCTTGCGTCAGAGATTTTCGGTATAAAGATGATGAATGTGGATACCCAACGTACCCTCCGCGGGGAAACCTACGCCAAGCGGAAGGCTCTAACTGACCTGAAGAAGCGGCTGGAGGATGAGCATAATATCCATATCGACACGCGCCAACGTACTCGAAGGGGTAGGCGAAGGCAGAGAAAGAAGAAGGAACCACAGTCCGGGTATACCTTTTGACTTACAAAATGTAAGTCGCTTACAACTAAGGAGGGTGTATGAATCTGTCTGATTCACTTGGGCCGGATATCATCAAGCTTGCGGAGGAGAAAGGGATTGGCTCTGTGTCAATCCATAAGATCCTCAAGCAGAGCGGCAGGGATGTATCAAGAACCACAGTAACGAGGATACTAAGGGACCATAGGAATAAGTTAGGTAAGCCCCGACCTAAGGGGAGTAATATTCCTGACTTTGACATAGGCAGTCTTCCTTCGAGCGGAGCTACCCTTGATGAGATTCTTCTCAATAGGAAGAAAGAGTCCAAACGAGTTGCTCATGCCAAGGAGAGCCGAAGACTCATTCCTATAGAGGTTAAGGCAGATGGACCAATAGGAATTCTCCATATGGGTGACCCCCATGTTGATGATCCCGGTGCTGATATCTTTGCCATCGAAAGAGATATCGACCTTTGCAACAGTGTGGACGGACTCTTCGCCGCGAATGTCGGTGACTTGCAGAACAACTGGATTGGAAGACTCGCCCCCCTTTGGAAGAAGCAGGGCGCGACAGCCGAAGAGGCGTGGCTTCTTGTTGAGTGGGTTGTCAAGAGTAATAAGTGGTTGTATCTGATCGGAGGTAATCACGACGAGTGGACGAATGCCCCGTCTAAGTCCAAGGGTGACCCAATTAAATGGATGATGGATCAGGGCAAGGGGGGGCTTTACGAACCTCATGGGGCAAGGATGGTCCTTAACTTTCCCAACGAGCGCAAGATACGCATCAACGCTCGACATGATTTCCGCGGCCACTCCATGTGGAACCCTGCTCATGGCGTTGCCAAGGCGGCTCAGATGGGGTGGCGTGACCACATCCTCACGTGCGGACACCTGCATATCTCTGGTTATCAGATGCTCAAAGATCCCGCATCCGGTTTGATTTCCCATGCTGTGAGGGTTGCCTCGTATAAGAAGTACGATGAATACGCGCACACCCTTGGCTTACCAGATCAGAATGTGTCGCCCTCGGTCGTAACAATCATAGACCCTCAGTTTTCTGATGATGACCCCCGGCTGATCACAGTTTTCCACTCATCGGAAGAGGGTGCGGAGTTCCTTAAGTGGAAGACGAGTAAAAAGTGAACACAACGCAGACCTTTCGTGTCTTTGCCCAGATCGACAAACAGCAGATCATAGAAGATCTTTCCGAGTCAGGCCCGGGTCCAATCCTAGGATTCGTCCTCGACCTTGTTATGTACCACGGCGACGAGGATGTGGCAGAAGCGATAAGGCAGAACCTTAAACAGCTGGAATGGTATGCGGAAGGAGAAAGTGAAGAAGAAGAAGTAGAAGAGGACGATGACGAAGAAACTGGAAAGATAGAATAGATAGAATGACTGAAGCACAGATCAGATTTGACGAGATCGAAGAGGCACTCCGGTTTAAGTTCTCCAACAAGAGAGCATATGAATACGTCACTGCATGGAGGGCAGACCGTGATGAAGTGAGGAAGTTGCGTGGTCTGCTGAACAACTTCAATCAATGCGGAGATGTAAGCCGCTTACTTAATCAGAAAGCTCTAGATTAAACTTCCCGCGTAAACGATCTTCAAGTTCTGTAATCCTACTGCCGTATCCATCCAAACGCTCCCTGTAGTAATCATCTAAACCACTTAAGGCTGAAGCGAAGTCCCCCTTCTCTGCTCGGGATATCGCCAGCCTTAGGTGGTTTTCTGGTATGCCCTTCATTCTTTGCCCCATTTCTTTAGGTCTTCAGGTAGACATGATCCAGTCCACGCATCACTCTTATCTCTCTGGATCACTTGGATTGCCTCTCTTGCCCTGTCCAACTCCTCTTGCTTTTGACGGAGCTTCTCCTCAAGGGCACCATACCTGTTCTGTAGCTCCGTGTATTTACTCAGTTCAACCCAACTCATGCCCTTCATTCTGTGCATGGATCTCCTAAAAGCTCATACTCTGCTGTGTCGGATATTGCAAATGGCGGCTGGAGTGATTTAAGTGGGCTTGAAATGTGATCCCTGATGTGGTCTTTATCGAGGTCGAGTCGTTCACCACATAGGCGATCCTTCCCTCCGACGCTTCTGACACACCAATTCTCAATCGGTATTTTGTAAGTCACTTACAATGTCTCCACGGTTACTGGTTTCGTAGTCTTTCCGCTTGGCGTTCATCTCATCAAGGTGTTCCTTCTTGTCCTTGCCGGTCATCTTGTAAAGCCCTCTCGCTCTTACCTTTAGGGCTTCATACTTATCATCCCCCAACCTATCTCTTACCCAATCAGCATGGTCGAGGGGGTGTTGATCCATCTCTGCGTGACACTTCCTGCACTTAGCAGAGGCGTTGTCCTCATCCCACCTGACAACAAACTTCCTCCTCCCTATGTGGTGTGAGCATTCGACATAACCCTCTGCGCCACACACCTGACAGATATGGTTGTCCCTCGCCTTTATCATCTGGCTGAACGCCTTATCGAGGGTCGCTTTCTTTGGTTGTTTAACAGGCACAGCGGAAAAAGTTACTCCTATCCTTGGCAGTCTTCCCGGTTACCTTCTGCCACGCATCCCAAAACTCATCGTCAGCATACGCATCCATGAAATTCTCTCCTCCATTCCACGTTGTGCCGTGGTATTGGAAGTCTGTGGCGTTGCTGATGACCACCTCCACTTCTTCCCCGATGCCACGGGCTGTCTCCTCAAGGAATTTCCGAGCCGGTTGGTTGCCAGCAATGGTGTCCATCACGTTCTCGTATAGCTCGTTGCTCTCATCGAAGTCGGGATGCTTCCACACGTGCTTCAACCCCGTGGTAGTTCTTGGGTAGAGGAAGGCCCAGAAGAATTCCCCATTCTTAACGCTGTCCTTTAGGAAGGGGTCAACGACAGCGTTCCGATCACCGTAAAGAATTGGAGCCAACCCGTCGTTGTCTACGCGGATATTCTGCCCCGGCGAAAGGGTCATTTGCAAGGTGTTCTTAACGGAGATAACTGCGATATGCACGGCGTCTCTTCCCTCGTCACCATCAATGATTTGACCGAGGGTTTCCAGTGCGTCCTTCATGTTGTCCTCACTTGTAAGTTGCTTACAAAGGGGGTTAGAGAAGTACCGGATCTGCCTCCCCCCGAAGGCAGTGAGAGATTATCCGATGCGGTGCCGCTCTCCCCAGATTGGCACCTCCTCCTCCGCTTGGACGATCCAAGCATTCCCCCTTTGCTGTTAGACCCTTACGAGGGAGGGATTTCTCCTATTCGATTTAGGGTCTAAACATCGCTCGGTCAGTATCCCACTTGATAGGAAACTCACCCGTGGGTCCGAACCGTGTCTTGAGACAGAGAATCTCTGACTTCTCCTCGATCTTCTCATCCCCTTTCCACTTCTTCTGTATCTCTGGATAGAAACCGGGACGGTATATCATCATCACATTGTCCGCGTCCTGCTCTATCCCCCCTGATCCGCGTAAGTCCGCAAGCTGTGGTCGCTTATCGAACCTCGTCTCGACGGATCTGTTTAGCTGTGACATAACGATGACAGGTTCATCACAGTCCTTTGCCATAGCCTTCAACCCCTTGGATATGGAGTTGACCTGCTCGTTCTCAGAGCTACCCTCACCCTCCATCAACTGGAGGTAATCAAAGATCCACAACCCGATGTTCTCTTTCTTCATCAGGTTTTGCATCCTTGCCTTGGCGAGTGGTATCGTCATGCCAGAAGTATCGTCAATGAATAAAGGTAAATCTGACATATAGGGCAAGGCATCCTCATACATCTCCAACTCCCACGCCTCCAACTTCCCGGCCCTGAAGTCGGCTACTGATACACCGATCTCCATGCAGGTAAGGCGTTGCATCAACTGCTTACGGCTCATCTCCAGCGCAAAGAAACCGATGCCTGTCTTTTCTGCTATGGCTACGTTCCTTGCGATCTGCAAACACAGGGTGGTCTTGCCGATGGAGGGACGTGCGGCAATGACAGTAAGCTCTGATCCGCACAGCCCGTTGATCTTGGAGTTGATATCATTGAAGCCAGTGTCCAGCCCTGCGTATCTCCTGCTACTTTCTCTTACCTCAAAGAGTTCTTTGTTCACCTCCTTCATTGTCTCTGATGAAGAGACAAACCCATCTGTTCTCATCGTGCTTGCGCGGATCTCCTTGATCTCCCCTTCAAGGGAGGCAAGTATATCCATCGCTGGCCTGTCAGCATCCACCCTCTTCATCAGCGTCTTGACCTGCTGTAACGCTGACGCCTCCTTCAACTTCGCCACGTAATCCGGTAACATGGCAGGGACAGTGGGCGAGTCGATGAGCGAGTATACGTATGGTGGGTCACCCGCTGGCATCTCTAAGTCGTTGTCCCTCAGGTAGTTAGTAAGAAGTGGTAGGTCTACCTGTCCCGCCTCACTCTCTGCTCGTATCGCTCCCATCGCAGAGTAGATTGTCCGGTGCCGACCGTCAGTGAAGTCTCCCGGGTCCAGTTCGGCGAACACCTCATCGAACTTGTTATCCCATGACAGGATACAGCCGAGGAGTGACTTCTCTATTTCAATCATAGAGCCTCAAGAATTTCTTGGAGGTGCCTCTTTTCTTGCATCCTGTTCTTGGCCACGGAGAACAGGTAAGCATACCAATCCTTCACCTCTGGTTTTGCCTGTAGCATATACGATCCGGCTGAAGCCGCACACTCCTTGTCGTGCCGGGATATGATTCTTTTTAGCTGTTGAATATTAGGATGCGTGTCCGGTTGGTAGTGCCGCGACACCTCACAAAGTAGAGCCAGTGCGTTCCTTGCCCCGAGGTTCTCAATCTCCGCGCTTAAGCTCATCTACCATCTCTCATATTTGTAAGCCGCTTTCAAATCCATCAACTGTTTGTTTCATTGGGGGGGTATTCATCAGGCCAATCGTTGTTGGGATTGAGTTTGTTTGCTCTTCTATATTTTCTCCTTTCTTCAAGTAATTTTGGGGTAACGGTGATGTGGGTGTACAAGTATTTTCTGTCAGCCCCACTCGGTAGTACCTCCCGCTCAATGAAGTCCCGTACCTGAGTATACTTCATATTTATTTTTTAACTACCCGGGTTATTATCCAACGGTGAAAGGTTCAGATCTGGGCAGACTCCGGTCTTGTCCCCCTGTTCACGACAGGGAGCAAGACGGAATCTACCCTTCTCTTATCCAACGGAGCCAAGGACGAGACGGGGCATTGGGGTTGGTGTCATAACCCCCCAATCAGTTCAGCGAATCTTTCGGATCTAATGACAGACCGTCGCCCGGGCTTCTGAACCTAACCTACCCTGCTGATAAGGCGAGTCCCACAGTATCAGCACATCACTTCTTACTGCTGCCGTTCTTCCGACCAGTAAGAATCTTCTGCTCTGCTTTGCGAATGCCCACCTTCGCAGTGTAATTCTTCTGCCATTGCTGTGAGCCGTTCCCCTTGCGACCACTCTCCCCTGCGGGGAGGCGTCTGATCTTAACGCCTTTGTATTTTTTAGCCATATTGAGAAGGGGGGGGAGCGCAAGTGGCAACCCTGAGGCAGGGGTTGGAGCCACCAATGGGTGAGTGAGGTCACCCCTCCCCCCCCAACCTTCCTTAGAAGTTCAGGTCGTGATCTGGGTCAAACCCAGAGTCAGGGTCCTTATCAAGATACAGGTTCCGTTGCTGTGCGGCAATAGAAATATGCGTAGCAACGGTCCTAACATCCTCCAATGAAACCTCAAACGCTGTCGGGCCCACCCCGTATACTTTTTCGCACACACGCACATGGATCTGTGCGTATGTCTCAATGAGCTTGTCGATCTCCTCCGATGCGTTCCCTACTTTTGCAGGTGCTGTAGCCACCACGGTGTCGCCTCCTACTTTTCCGGTTACGGGGGTGCCGCTCTTATCCACGGTCTTCCTGTCTATGTCTTTCAGGAAGAGGCCAGCCTCTTGAGGTGCTGTGATCGGGGCGACTAACCAATCGGTCTTCCCGCTGTCACCGTCCACCTTCTCTACAGTGATCGTAGAGCCTTTCCCTACGCCCACAGAGATCATTCGATCAAATAGGAAGGGGGAGACTCGGATCTGCACGTCCTCGTCGTGAGCGCCCTCTCTGTCCTCCCATCGTGCGTGGACGTTAAAGGTGTAGGAGATCCCATACTGCTCATGCTCCCAGAATCTCCCGTCATCCCACTTGAAGTCGATCTCCACCGGGACGTTGGTGCTGAATTTGAATCTCTCATACTGTGCCATTACTACCTCCTTGAAGTGTAGGTAAATATACTAATATCATGTCCAGTTGTCAAGGTAATGTAGTGCTTGCAGTGCTAACTTCCTCTCGGTATATTTACCCTCCATGATTACTTGTCATCTACTCCGCTATTTGAAAGAAGCTGGCATGAGCCAGCGTGAGTTTGCCAAACGCTCTGGGTTGAATACCAAGATGGTATCTCGTTTGTCGAGAAACCAGATGAGCATGATTAGTTTCCTCAACATCGAGCGAGTTTGTAAGACGCTTACAAAACCTATTGAGGAGGTGTTCACCATTGACTGACGCACCCGCCCTCCCGGGCGAAGTAACTGACGTGGGGTATACACCAGCGCAGACACTGACATACGAGCAATGGGAGTTCGGGTTTGACTTCCTTCGCAGTGTGAATCGGTCAGTCATGTGGTACCTTGGTGATATGATTAACTACGGTGAAAAGAAATGGGGTGATAAATACACACAGGCAATGGACGCCTCCAACTATGACTATGATACTTGCTATCGTGCCGCATACGTTGCCTCTAAGTTCCCTCAAGACAGGCGTCGTGCCGACCTGAGTTGGAATCATCATCGTGCGTTGGTAGACCTCGGACCTGAGCGACAGGACGTGCTACTTGAACACGCCTCGGATGAAGGACTCTCTGTTCAAGGGCTGAAGGATCTCCGCAAGGACCTTGAGAAAAAGTTCAACGTCCCCGCAGAGATCTATCGCCTCGGAAATAAGACACGTGCTAAGATTCGTCAGTTGTTTGACGATGGGGTTGAGGTTGGGGAGACTTCTCATTGGAATGAGGAGATCTCTGCGGTGCGTGGTACACGCTGGCTGAAAATGGAGGTGGCCGTGACATTAGTTGACGAGTTCGACGCGCCCGTGGGTACACCTGAGCTTTCCGAACGCCTCGGACGAATAGAAGAATCACCGCAAAAAGAACCAGTACCGGAATCACCACCACAACAAGAAGCATAACCGTCAGCATAGCCTCAACCTTTGCGCCAGATACCACACACCACCTTGTGACTCTGGCCTCTTGAGTTCAACGTAGTCCTCTATCTCCACCTGCTTCCACACCCTACCTTCCATGGTGAGGTGTGGAGCGTGGGGTGTGCGACACACATGCCACCCCGGGCGGTGGGCATACCCCTTGGTGGGGTGGTCCTCTGCCGGAAGCCACTCACTATGAGGGATTCGTTGTGTCCTGTTGATAAACAGCGGACCCAATGTCCCATCCTTCCTCAGCTTGAGTAACTTCCAGCCCTTCATGGCTTCTCCACTACGAGAGTTACATATGGTTTCTCGATAGTGACTGACCCAGACCCTACGATGGTTGGAATCAATCGTTTTACCGCTGCTGGCTTTATGCCTACATCCTCAAGTGAGACAATAATCTTCAGGTTCAGCACGTCCTCGTCCGACCAAAGCCTGTGACTTCCATGCCCGTCGGCCATCCGCACAGAGGGAGGCAGGTATTCGACGGCATACTTGCACACTCTGTGTAGGGGGCGTCCGATTATAGCGGCAACCTCTGACGATGTGTGACTCCTCATGGGAACTCGATAGTGATATCATCGGATACCACACTACCTGTAACTGCACTACCGATGTGCTTCCTAATGAACCGTGGAGCGACACCGATGGACTTCATGCGCCAAGCATAATCAGCACGACGTATGTCATCCGGCGACCAGAACAGGGGATTCCCCCTACCTGCCACAGCCATCGGCCTAACGATGCGTTGATCAACGAGAAGCATGAGTTGTCGAATCGGCATCTTCAGTTTATCTGCTACCTGTTTAGAGTCCATCATCGTCCTCTTCCATTGCGAGAATAAGGGCAGACACCGGATCATCCTGTGTCTGTCTACCACATATACGACATGCGATACTCTTCTCCTCTAAATATTTATAAATTTTTGGGTTCCAGACAGTTGTCCTATACAGCATCATAGGACTGTTGCAACACACGAAGTCTGGTCGAGCGGAAGCGTGTCTTCCTACGGTTGTATACTTCATATACCCTTTCGATTCTTTGTCTTGAATCAACTGGTAGATGGTCTTGTTCCAAGGCGCTTGTGTAAACCTTAAGCTCCGTCCCAACCTCCCCCAATACACTTCGCCATCACGGATATACCAACCCTTCTTACTCTTCCCCGCGACGTTGATCCAGTCACCATCGTAGGTTTCTTGGATGATGGGGGGGAGATCTGCGTAATGTCCGAATGCCTCACCTGCCATGTGGTTCCTCCTCACTTTGTAAGTCGCTTACAATTTCAGTCCACGGTTCCTTCGATGCTCTGTAGTATCCGCAATGACAGAAGTATCCTACCTTCCACTTCTCCTTTTGTCCGGCGAACACCACCCTTCTGGTGCCCCAATCCATACTCTGCTTACAGAAGTAGCAGATCATAGCTCATCAACGGATACGTTGATCCGCTTGATCCACTCGGGCGACTTGTAAATTTCAGCGTTGCACTCGCCAAGGATACACGCTACCACCTTGAAGGGCGGGGCAGTATCGGGCCACGGGGTATACCCATCCGTCAGCACCACGCAGATATCTGGTCGTGGCCTGAGCTTCTTACATGCCTCAATCCCCACCGTCATATCTGTCCCGCCCCCACCTGACAGATCCACCTGCTTTGCGGATCGAACGGTCTTACTTGAGGACACCTCGGCATCCACCGCCAGCACCGGGGCACCCATCGACCCGATAGCCTTCAGGATACCGCTCACCTCACCTACTGCTTGGGTCAAGAGCCGCCCTTTGACACCGCCCATTGACCCCGATGTGTCCACCACAATCGCTGGCTTACACTCGGGTGCCACCATTGCTGGCATCAGCACCTTACCAAATGCCGCCTGTCGCCGTGACACCTTTGACCGGGAGAAGTCCTGCATCCCCCTCTTCTGTGCGACTGCGTTACGCACCCACGCCTGTAACTCCTTGCGCCAGTTCACCTTGGGGTCAACCAACTCATCGGCTGTGCGCTTCAAGTGGGCAGGGACATCACCCCTTGACTTGGAATGTTGCTGGATTTCCTCAGCCACCTTGCGCTTGAGCAACTCCCCACGCTCGGTCGTGATGCCGGGAGTCCCGCCGCTCTCCTCCTTCTCTTTGGTCGGGGTTCCCTCCTCCCATGGGGCGCTACCCCCATGTGCACCGGACCCTTCGGTCCTGTCCTGCACCGTGATGTTACCGTCCTCGTCCACCTCGGCTTGTGGCCCGTGCCCACCTCCTCCCGGCGGTGGCGGGGTCACCTTGGCCTTCTGGATTAACTGCTCGTAGTAATACTCACCTACCTTGTTGTCCGGTAAGTTGAACTTGCGGGGGAGACAGTAGTTATCCCATGATCCGTGCAGTTTTAACCCCTCCTCCTTGAGATCGTCGTTGATCTCGCAGTCCATTGCGACGTTCATTATCAGCGGGTCAGCACCCTTCGCCTCTGTCCTTTCTGGGTGTGACCGAATGAGGTGTAGCACTTCGTGATACCAGCACGTAGCCATTTCCTCTACCGTCCAATCCTCCAACAGGGCAGGGTTGTAGTAGATGCGCCAGTGCTTGTCGATCCCCATCGGCGCAGGTATATCGTGTGTCTCCTTCATGTTCATGTTGAACAGGGCTGTTGCCAGATACGGGCGCTGAGTTTGTATCCTCACTCTCGACGCTTGCATCTTGAGGGCGGCACTTTTCTTTGCCACTTATCTATCCTCCATCGTATAGATGAGCTTGTCTGTGCGGGAGATGAGGGTGTCAACGTCCCTCCCCCTCACCCACTCGGCCTTGTCTGTATATCGAGTCATGCCACAGTTGTCGCACGTCTCCTTCTTTGCCTCATCGAACGAACTCCGGACCAGTTTGAGGATAGACAACACCTCAACGAGGTTCATCACTCGCTCATCGTTTGTCATGTAAGCCACTTACATTACCTCGCTTCCTCTAAGATTCCCGACTCTTTCAAAACCTCCACGAAGGGCTGGAGTTCCTGCTTCGGCATGTCCAGCCCAGACCCCTTCTTCCATTCATGTGCCAGATCTCGGGCGGCACCAGTTGCCACGTCCACTGCCCCATCCTCGGCGGCAATGTGCATGATCTTCCACGCGGCCATCCACCTGTCGTTGGTCAGGTTCGCAATGGTCCGCGCAGTGATAGCACCCAACACTGCATACTGTTGGTCACCCCGCGCAGGTAGCTGGAAGCTATCGGGGTCCTTCAACAGTTCCTCTGGGTCTGGCAGGTCCAGATTCTCCACGTAGTTCACGAACTCAAACCCCTGCCCAGACCCCACCGATCCGGTCGCCAACTCGATCACCGTGTCTGCTCCTGCACCCACGGATTGAGCGGCACCCATCAGATCGGCAAGCATATCCCACGTCCGTGGCGACGGCCACGCAGATCCCTGATCTACCTCGGCATCGGGTAGCTTGTAGAGAAACTCGGGGCGGGACCGGATATATCCAGCCACCAGCGCCCGCTTCTCTCCCACGTATGAGCGCCAGTTGTCAGGCAGGACCGGCACCTCGGGCGTAGGGAATCCCGACAGGAATCCATCCACCCACTCCGCTTGGTCCACCACCCAATCCACGTGGAAGAATCTGTTTGCCAGAGGTGGAGCAAGCTCCCATCCTCCTGCGGCAATGTCAGCAGGGTTAGCCGCGGCAATCACCATCGTGTCGGGATGCATCTTCTCATCCTCGATTGCCAGTTCATTCACCACGCGCAGGGCGGGAGCCTGAACAGCAGGGGCGGCGGTCGATAGCTCGTCGAGGAACAGGATGCCCGGATCTTCTTGCAGATTGCGGAACCACTGTGGCTTGGCGGTCACCTTCTGGTCATCCTTGTTGATGAACGGAAGGCCCGTCACGTCAGCCGGATCACACGTGGACAGGAGCAATGTCTCAACGTGCCTATCGAGTGCGTCACCAAGTGAGTAGGTATACTTGGACTTTCCAACTCCCGGCCCAGCCTTGAGGAGGACAGGCCAACCACTCTGTGCGGCAATGCAAAGTGAATTGCGACTCATTTCAAAATCTCCATTGATTTTGTAAGCAGCTTACAAACTATCGTGATCGTGAGATGCCACGCATTACCCGTTCAAGGTAATGATCTTCGGCCACAGTCTTTGCCTCCTCCAGACTGTTAGCCCTAAAGGATGGTTCCACGGTCTGTGTTTTCCACGGTATGTGGCGAACGTCCCATCGTTTACTATGCATCTTTGCGAGTCTGTATACCTCACCCTCATACAGTAGGATATACCTACCCTTATCTACTCGTATCGTCCTCAATATTAGGCTCCTCAAACGCAGGTTGGTTACCCGCCTCCAACTCCAATACTTCCATCATTTCAATCATGTCCCTGTGGAAATCTGATATGTCGGAGAAGTCCACCATCACACGGTATCCAAAGTATGAAAGCACAGCCAGCGGTACGAACAAGAAGTTCTCTTCATTCATTTGATACACAGCACCCGCCCCACTTCCAGCGGCAACCACACACATGGTCCAAGCGTATAGCAACGCAAGCCACTTGGATATCTTGGACTTGGCCTTGGTTGTTACCATATCTCTATTGCCTCGTAGGTAAATATACACACATCAACACCCTTTGTCAAGGACTTTCTTTTGTCACTTACATTCCGCTGAGTTGTACCCGATTGCCATACGGTCCTTCTTCTTCTCACCCCGAATCTTACTGTCTCTCCGTGCATAGAATACCTTCTCACATACAGGGCAGATGCGTTGGTCGTCTCGTATGTATCCATCTACCCACTCAAGGCTGTAGTAGTCCTCGATTGCATACCACGAGTTTCTTGTGTCCCACAGCTTGGAAGTTATTGCATCACCACAGCATGTAGTATCGCTGATCATACTATCAATCCACTTATTGCGATCCACCAGACAGAGGCGATACCTCCTCCCTGCGATAGCGGTCATTGCGTCAGCTAAACAATCCTCCGATGTAGCTGATAGCTTGTCCTGCTTCGAGTTCTTCGAGGCACTTGTCACAGATCCTCTCTTTCGGTATGTGTTCCATGTCCCAGTCAGGGAAGGACACCACGTTCTCCGTCGCCCCACACACCCCTTCGTATGCTGTCCCACCAAGGGATTCAACGTGGATGTGCACGGTGCCCTCGGTCTGGGCGTATTTTTTATGCACCATCTTGGACACCAGAGCCTGTGCCCTCTCTTGGTCAGTCATCTTGGCCAGCCTGTCCGCTCGGAAGTTTATCAGTCACCTCTTCGATAAACCGATCCAAGTCATCATCGCTCACACTTGAGGAGCCTCTTAATCCGTTCCTGATCGAATTCCTTCTGTCCTTCTGGGTTATGGGTGATCCGGTCCTCGCCCGGGATTGTGCATCCAAAATTGCCTTGGCCAAACACTCTCGCCAGTTCAATACATTAACTCCCCGTCATCCAGCTTTTGTAAGCCGCTTACATATTGAGATTTGCCACCCGCATCCTTCACGGTATCGAGAAAGGAAAACTTTGTCTCACCATCCTCCACGTAGGGCAGACCCTGTATGTCAGCCGCATCCTCCACGTCTCGGATTGCCTCCTGACACCTAAGAAAGTATGGCAAGGGCAGACCCTGTATGTCAGCCGCATCCACCACCTCCGGCAGGGGGTGGTCCCCGTCCCACACATTGGGAATCCCATCTGCGTAATGTCCGATCCACCTGCTTTGCGAACGCGCTTCCCGCTGTTCGTTATGCTCCCGTTCATGTGCATACAGTTCACGTGCACACCTCACTGCCCCACGCAGTGCACCATAACGGGTCATGTACCTGCCTACCTCAAACTCCTTACCGTTATACTCAACCCACGCATAGTACATGCGGGGCGTCAACCGGTCGGCGGACCTTGTGATAAAAGCTGTTGGCTTATTCGGCTTATTCATCTGTCATCCTCACTTTGAAAGCGGCTTACATTTTCAGCGATCATCTTACTACCCACGCCCCAACCTCGGGCGACGATGAAATCATCCTTCTCCTTCAGGGTAATCAGCCCCAACCTGAAGTCATTACGTGCGGCACGTATATCCAGCGCCATCATCAACCGCCGGTCATCGAGTATCATCTCTCAAGGCCACACGCCAGCCGAAACTTGGCAGCATCGAACCGTGGGTTGATACGTTTGAACTCGGTGCACAGTGTGTTGATACAGTCACGCCAGACCAGATCAGATCCTCGCAAGACACCACCGTTTCCAATGTCGCTCGGAGCAATCATGCTCAACGCCTCGGCAATGGCAATGAAATGTTTCTTAGTCATCGGTTCCTCACTTTGTAAGTGGTTTACAATTCGGTCATCGAGTATCACACTATTCCGCCGGGATAAACGTCGTCTCGGTTACCACAACCACGCCGACGTATGTCAGCGGGTCTTTCTCTCTTGTACTCCACCCCGATCCCAACCGATGGGACGGGCCAGATCTGGTGTGGAAATAAACGCCGCGTCGATCTTTCCAGATATGGACATCGGCACTCCGAGTACCCTTGCCCTTCATCTGGTGCACTGCATTTGCGGTTGCTTCTTCTTTCGTGCATGGCTCCCGCATCGGTTCCTCACTTTGTAAGCGGCTTACATTTTCGGATACGAATCCGTATTCATTTGGTTAGTGCCCACGCTACGTGAGCCAGCACGTAGGCAAGGACCAAGCCCGGGAAACAGGACAGCAACGCGACACCCACAGCCTCAAAATACTTCCGCATCATTCACCTCCCTCACGGTTTCCCGCTCAGATCACCAACTTCTACCTCACGAGCGGCGGTCGGATGCGGACCCACCTCCACCATTCCCCACGGGGCAATGTCCTGTGCCGACAGGTCCCAAGGGAGCCATTCATTCCGTGCGTTCCGGGTGCGTTGCACCCACAGGAGCTTGCCAAAGTACCAATACTGGCCGAACTCGTGGGTCTGGTTGTGGCAGAGATTATACATCGGTCATCCTCACTTTTGTAAGCGGTTTACAATTACCCCTCGGGATAGAGTTCAGGGTAGTCCTCCCAGATGCACTCCAACTCCTCCTCAAACCTTTCCAACTGAGCCGTCGCCGTCATAAACAACCCGACTCGACGTGCCCGTTCGCCGCGTTCAGCTAACTTCCTGCACGCATCCAGCATTTCCCACAGATACTTGGCCCGATCAGCCACCTGTTCCGGCGACAGCGGGGGCGGGACACCAACACTCTCCGCAAATTCAAACAGGTCTCTCCTGTAACGGCGGGGACTCTTCTTATGAATACTATTCATCTTGTCCTCCGTTTTGTAAGCGGCTTACATTCACCTGAAATCGGGGCGGTACATCATCTGGACACCCTCAACTGTGATGGGTCCGGGCATCCCCATCAAGTTACCTTCCGGGTAGAGCCAGACAAAGTGGCCCCGCACCTCGTGTCCTTCATGTCGGTGAGCATTCACCCATGTCTGGGGCAACGCGGTGTCGTAGGTGACACCCGGGTACATCCTCTCGGCTGCTTGACTGACTGTCTCGGTCATCTTGTGCCTCCGTTTTGTAAGTGGCTTATAATTCGTTCAGGATCTGTGCACGTACTACCTGACGACAGCGACGGCGGTACTTATTCTTGATCCGCTTACGCTCACCGGACTTCCACATATACCAGCGTTTCATCCGCGTGAGCGCGTCCATTTCGTCGCCGTCGATGAAAGGTATCTCCACGTTGTGCCTCCGTTTTGTAAGCGGCTTACATTTCCTTCAGGCTCTTGTGATATGCGTCATGTAATGAGCAACAGGAATCCCCTTCAAACATCTCCTCAGCACCCCATCCGCTCATAATCCAGAGACCGGTCAGCTTGAGCATCTCACCCTGTGCCACCTCGGCTTTCTTGTATGCTTGAGCCGCACCCTCCGGGTCGTCGCCCCCACTACCCCACCACCCTTTAGGAGAGGAGTACCCGAACATCATAGCGACCGGGTACAACTCGATCATTTTTGCCTTGATCTTTTCCTTTGTCACCTTGTGCCTCCGTCGTTTTGTAAGCCGCTGACATTTTTGTCAGGAGTTTGTCAGGAGTTAGGACCTGATCTGACCGGCTTTCAGGCGGGGCCAGTGGCGCGCCCCGCCCCCTTCAGCCTATCCTACTTTCCAGCCTTTGCCGCCTCCTGAGCCGCCCACTGCTCGGCCTCAGGGATGACCGTATTCTTGAGATACTTGCTCAGTTCCGCCTCGTTTTGTGCCACCTTGCCAGTCCGAGCCGTGAACAGGGTGCCCAGTGCCTCGAACGCCTCAGAGTGAGGCGTGGGTCCTTCGTTCCGCTTGCTGTCTTTGCCGCACCCCGGACCCCGCTTCTCGACGATCTGTCTGGCTGAGAGGGTCTTGTTTTCCTTAGCGAATTCAGCCAGTGCCTTGAAGTCACGATCTGAGTAGACCCCGCCAGCCTTGCCAATCGCTACGACGATTTCATTTTTCAGGGTATCGCTCAGACCTTTGGCACTGGCCAGAAACCTGAAGGATTTCACGGACCCGCACTCCCCGAACGCCTTAATGCTTTCACTGGTGAACACTTCCCCGATCTTTGCAAAGTGCTCCACCATGCGCGCCTTGACTGGCTTCCCGTCGTTCATAGGCGCGATAATCTGACCGATTTCATCTTTCAGGGATGGCAGGTCAATCTTCTTGGACTTTTTGGAGTGCGTCAGTACCTCCTGAACACGGGCACAGAGGGTGCCGATGTCGCGATTGCTGGACTCGATGAGACCCTTGATCATTTTTGCCAAGTCAACGAGCGGCTGCGACTGGAGGCTATATAGCTTTTTCATTTCTCTACCTTTGCTTGAAACCGGTTTCCGGTTTCGGTTTCGGCCGCTTTCGTTGGGGGGACGTTTTCCCTCCGCTTGTGCGGCCGCTGGTGCGTGGTGCTTGTGACAACGTGGACTAAACATAAACACGTTTACATCATTTGTCAAGAGTTATTTTCGGCACCCCTGAAAGCCGCTTACATTTCGTTTCTGTGACTTGCAACGTGGGTAAAGCTAAACACAAACCAAAATCTCCGCAAGCTGTACAAATGTGCACCTACTTCCGGGGCACCACCAACCACAGCCACCACTACTGCACAAATGTGCACCTAAATACGCCTCCTCGACCGTCTGGAGGCAGGAGAAACACCTACACAAATGTTCACCCAAAAACAGATAAAACAGACCACAAATAGACAAGGAAACTACTGCACAAATGTGCAGGTAAATGGCACAAATGTGCACCTAAAAAAGCACCCAAAAAAGTGCCGTAAGTTCAATAAAAACAACGACTGGTGCACATATGTTCATAGGCCCCAGAGGCTCTCAGAAGCCGCCTGACGCGTTTGGGCATCTACAGGAGTCCTCACCCCGGGGTGCCTCAGCAAGTCCAAGAGGCGGGTTTCGGAACATTTTTCCCGTGCACACTTGTGCACTATAACCCAAGGGGTATGTATTACCACATGATACTACGATTCGGCCATCTGTCCGATGCCTGTTTTTGCCCCCTGAATCGGCCGATAGCCCCCCCACTTTTGGCCCGCCTCAGGGAGGAACCAACGTCGGTATCACTTAGTATCAGATACTGAGGCCAGCATACTACGTAGTATCAAGCTCCTCTGTGCCGGGGAGCAGGGGGTTTACCTGCCCAAATGTATAGTAACGATAATGCCTACTATAGATACTATACTAAGTAGTATCAAGCTCCCCCGGGGGGAAATGTGAGCCGCTTACAAGCCGCCCCAGCGGGAGGCAACCCCCCCAATAGGGGTCCCATCATTATTATGGATGGCCCCCCTAAAATTTAGAGTAAAAATGAGTTGACCTACACATGAAATACACATAGATTGGGTTTTTCGGGTTGTTACGTAGACTGTGCAGGTGCACAACGATAGTGGGCGCATAGCGGCCGGGAGGAAGAGGATGTTTAAGATTACTGACGATCTTTACTTGGAGTATGTGGAGGGGTTCTGCGTTGAGGACGGAGATCTGATTGTTATAGCTGGGGATAGGCAGTATCGAGCTTTTGGGGACCCTTACGAGATCATCGAAAATTACTTGGAACAGGAGAAGAAGGAACGTGCAGAGTGGGACAAAAGGATCTTCGAGAAGGCTACACCTACAGGTGGACACAGACGTGTGGGAGAAGATTCACTCGATGAAGGGGACGCAGAGACATATAGTTGAGGAGGCGGTGAGGGCGTACAAGGAGGTAGATCTGCTAACCTTAGAGGAAAGACTGCGGAGGCTAGAGAACAGCATGGGCGAACGATGAGGGGGGCACGGGCCAAGGAGTTGAGGAAGCTGGCGGTAGAGCTTCATAGGGTTATGCCGGATACGCAGAAGAACCTGTATCGTCTTTTGAAAGCCGCTTACAAACAGGCGAGGAGAGACGGTAAGGAGTGGAGGAGATGAGACCCTCAAAGGAGATGTTGAAGCTTCCAGATTGTATAATTGTTAAGGTAAACGACGGGAAAGTAGAGTTTCATGGCTATCAGCAGGGAGAAGCAGGAGGTATTCCTGCACCACTTCGCGCAAACAATGAACGTGTCCCAGAGCGCAAGGAGAGCGGGGCTGAAGTCCCCTCGGGAGGTACAGAGGGAGAGGGAGTCGAATCCGAAGTTCGCAGAGGAGTGGGAGATGATCGAGGAGTCCAAACTCGATCAACTGGAAGCAGAACTGTGGAAGGACGCGCTGGAACACAAGGAAGACAGACGATGGGTTCTTTCAAAGCTCAGAAAGAGGTGGGCAGATAAAAAGAAGGTGGAGGGAGTAATAAACCACAATGTCGATATCAAAAGCCTCTCAAAGGCAGACCTCCTTAAAATCGTCGGGAGACCTGTCGAAGCAGAGTTTACTGCGGTCCGTGAAGACAACCCGCGAACTCACTTGGGCACACGCCGTCCAAACGACGGCGGAACAGATGGAACAGATTCCACCGCAAAAGAAAAGATTGGACCTGACGGCGACACAGGAACTGAGGTTGATTGACGCCATCTGGGAAGAGCAACAGAAGAAGATCGCGCAGTTAATAGCAACTGAGACCCCCACATCCCAGTGGGAACCCTACCTACTTTCAGTAGAAGAGGACGTAGAAGGGGAAATGAGGGAAACATTCGATGATGAGGCGCACGTTGAGATACTTGCTGCCATTGCAGGAAAGCGAACCACGGGGCTTTAAGCGTAAGTTCCACAGGAATGCAGAGAACAAATACGCCAAATTGCACCATGATTTGACCGGAAGATGCCTCAACGGGGGGGATAAGAGGTGTCAGGGGACTGTATTTTCAGGTATAGACACCTGCATATATTGTTACGCAAAGGATAGAGTGAAGGAACATGGAAGAAAACTCTGGAGAGTCGGGAGCAAACGACCACCAAAAGGAAGCCGCAGAAGAGTTATTAAAGAGAACAGAGGCCCATGACAGGCTGATTCCTTTCGTAGAGTACACCCTTCCTGCGTATGAAGCGGGAACGCATCACCGTTACATAGCTGAAAAGCTCGAAGCCGTTGCGAAGGGGGAGTTGAAGCGCCTGATCATACAGGCACCTCCCCGGCACGGGAAATCCCAACTTGGGACAATCCACTTCCCTGCGTGGTATCTCGGCCACAATCCTGCACAGCAGATTATCACAGCATCCCATAACACAGATCTAGCAAGAGCGTTTGGTAGACAGGTGAGGAACCTGTGTGCCAATCCCTTGTACCAGAATGTCTTTGAGGATATCGAGCTTGCCGCAGACGCAAAGGCGGCGAACTACTGGCACACCTCGATGGGTGGGGCTTATCTCTCAGTGGGTGTGGGAGGATCTCCTACGGGGCGTGGTGGCCATCTGATTGTAATTGATGACCCGATCCGTGGTCAGCAGGACGCAGACTCCAAGGCAATCAGAGAGGCAATGTGGGCATGGTACCGTTCTGATGTCTACACCCGTAGAATGCCTGAAGCCTCCATTGTAGTAATCCAAACCCGATGGCATGACGACGATCTCGCAGGGCAACTCCTTTCTGAGATGGAATCAGGGACAGGAGATGCGTGGGAAGTGGTAGATCTACCCGCTTTGGCTTACGATAACGACGTTTTGGGGCGAGAAGAGGGCGAAGCCCTGTGGCCAGAGTGGTATCCGAAGGATGCTTTGGAGGAAACCAAGAGGGTTTTATCTGCCTCAGAAGGACCCAGATCATGGTCTGCGCTCTATCAACAGCGCCCAATTACCGAGGAAGGGGCGTATTTTAAGGCAGATTGGCTCAAATACTACGACCCAAGGGACCTAAACTCCCGATATTCCCCCCATTCCTCCCGACCCTACCTGCACGTATATGGAGCGTCTGACTACGCTGTAAGCGATAGCACAGGGGATTACACCGTTCATATTGTGGGTGGTGTTGACCCAAATGACGATCTGTATATCCTCGATGTGTGGAAGGGGCAGGTTACTTCTGATGTGTGGATTGATGAAGTAATCGCTTTGATGCAGAGGTACAAACCGCTACAGTGGGCCGAGGAGGCGGGGCAGATCAATAAATCCGTTGGACCATTCCTATCTAAAAGAATGTCGGAGCTTAGGGTTTACTGCCGAAGGGAGCAGTATTCCTCCGCAAGAGACAAGCCTACCCGGGCAAGGTCTATCCAAGCCAGAATGTCAATGGGCAAGGTCTATATTCCGTCTGGGGCGGAGTGGGTGGATGAGTTTGTTTACGAACTCTCCCGTTTCCCCGTGTCAGGACATGACGATCAAATAGATGCCCTTTCTCTGCTGGGGAGGATATTGGATCAGATGTCCCCCGGTCTTCTTCCCGCCGAGGAGAGTAGGACTCATTTAGTGCCAACAACCTATGGGGATTTATGGAACCAAAATCGGATGCGAATCCGAAATCGGGGAGCAGTGGTAATAGAGCCTACACGGATTGCACCGGAACTGAAATAACAGTAGAGGAAGCCACCCTCCGCGCCATCGCAGGAGGAGAGGACGTGGATGATGTGATCCTCCGTAAATATGGCTACTCTAAGTCAGAGGCCGCGATGATCGTCACCGGGGTAAGGGACAACTCCATTACCGAGACGCAAAAAGATTTCATACACGCCTTGGGCTTTATGGGAATGCAAAATGAACAGGGTGAGACGATGAGCAGAGAGAGATTTGTAAGCCGCTTTCAAATGTTTATGCAGATCGAAAGATTAGCCATGGCTAATATTAGGGGTTGACAACATAGTATTAAGTAGTATAACTTAGGGTAAGTCCATGCCTCGCAAAGGATTGCAATGGCATACCCGAGTGGTGAAAAGGATCGTGTCCAGTATTGGGCGCGACAGATAGATCATGCTGGAACTCGCCTAAAGCCCTACTTTGAGGCCGCGGACATTCTTATCAAACAATATGAGAATGATCCGTCCACTGACCGCGAAGAGGGCTTTGATTTTGACGAAGATCCGCACACCCAGAGAGTGAAGGCCAATCTGGTCTTCGGTTGGATAGATCAGTCGATCTCCAACCTTCTGGAAAGACACCCCCATTTTACAACAATGCCCCTCCAGAGAGATTCTTCTGATGGGTCACCTGTCGTTTCCAGCGTCCTGAACTACTGGTATAGGGAAACCAACCAGAAGCAACAGGACGAGCGGATTCTACTCGATGCTTTCCTTGCTCCATACGGAGTAAAGAAGATTGGGTGGAAGACAGATCTCGATAAATTGATCTATGAGGTCGTAGAGGAACCAGAGTTCTCCTACGGGGATGATATCGAGTCGGAGCTTAACGCTCTATTGTCGGGTTCACAGACCGCGGTGACCGACGAGCAGAACCACGAACTCCACATCGAGGCCAAGACTGAACTCCTCCAACAGCCCGAACCACTGGACCCGCTGGTTGAGAGGAACATCGAAGCCAACATCGAGGCCCACCGGCAGATGCAGGACAGGGCAGATCCTGACCCTTCCAGCAACGTGCAGTATGGTGCCCCCTTTGGTCTGAGATGGCGTCCTGACCATTTCTTCATGGACCCCCTCGCGCAGGAGGGACTTGCGGACGCACAGTGGATCGCCTTCAAGATTATCCGCAGGGTGGATGATGTTAAGGCCAATCCCTCCTACTCAAATACAGACGATCTAGAATCTTCTTCCCGTCCTGAGGATGCTCCCCCGGTAACCACGGGGGATGTGGAGGATGATTTTGGGCTGGTGACTCTCTATGAGGTCTGGGCCAGAGACTTCCCCACTGCTGCGGGAACGCGGGAGAATATCATCTTCGTCTTTGCCGAAGGGCATGACGAAATCCTCCGCGAAGATCCTTGGCCCTATCAGACTCTTGAGGATTTCCCCGTGGAACTCCTTTCCTTCCAGACAGGCGTGAAGGAATGGTATAACAAGCCCGGGTTGGTGCTGGCAGGTGCGGATAACGTCCAAGCCCTGTCAAATGAAATCCTCGATTCCTACCTGTATGTCATCAGGAAGATGAAGAACCTCATCCTCTACGATCCTGAGGCAGTGGATGAGGACACGATTGATAACATTCTCCTCGCACCGGATATGTCGTCACACCCCGTCAGGGGAATGGCGAACGCCCCCGGAGCCGGTATCCAAGCCCTAGATCTTGGCAGGATTCCAAACGACAAGGGGGAGATGCTGAATGTTATCCATTCTCTCTTTGATAGAGCCGCAGGAACCCCACAGCCCGTATCAAAAGGCGTGGACACGGCTACTGAATCTTCCATTATCGAACGCCGCACCACTGCCCGTGAGGCCCGCAGGGGGAACCTGCTGGCAGATTTCCAAGTTCGGGTAGCGAAGAAGTTCTGGCAGTTAACAACCCAGTACAGACCAGAGCGACTCTTCCTGATCCACGAACAGGCAGATCAGTGGGTAGCAATCGACGATGAAATCGCCAAGGGCGAATACAGATTCCAGATAGACATTTCCTCACAGGCCCAAGCTATTGCTCTTGAGAGGAAACAGTGGAACGACCTCCTGAACCTTATGAGTGGGTTGTCCGGTCTATTTCAACAGCTATACGGTCCCGAAGCAATTCCGAACCTACAGAAGATCGCAAGAGAACTACTCGTCCGCGGGTACAATGTCCAGAACCCCGAAGAACTCCTTCCCGGCCTCCTCCAGCAGGAGCAAGCTCAGGATCTCCAGACGCAAGCTGCTATTCAGCAGATGCTTCAGGGAACTCCGGGTCAGGCTCCGAGTGAAGGCCCTGCCCTTACGGGTCCGCCGAGAGAGACGGAGAGTCAGGAGCGAACGGGACCGGCACTCCCAAGACAGTTCAGAGAGCCAGCCCCAAATGGAGCGGGTATCCAAGGAAATAGCCAAACTCCGTAATGGAGAGAAAAGAGGCGTCATGGAGGAAGATTTCTTCCACGTCGCTTCAGGAAGAGGGTGGTGTCCCTCCCACCCCCCTCTTCCGAATACTAGACATCAGAAAATACTGAATTCTTCCTGCTAAAGGGCAGGGAGGTTATCCTTACATAAGTTCAATAAAAAGAGATTATTATGGCACGACGTAAAAGAGGTGGTTCCGGGCCGAGGAGTCGGGGCACAAATCCGAAAAGGGCTGGCAGTGGTAAGGGACCGAAGAGGTCTTTTGGTAAGGGGGTTTCCGCGGGAGTTCTCGGCTCTATCGGTGCCGCAGTTATAGGCAAGCTCTTCAACCGCGACGAGAAAGAAGTAGAGGGGATAATTAAGGAGGGTGGGGGCAGATTTGGTAGGGACCAAATGGAAAGCCTGATGAATGGAGGCACAGGTAAAGGGATGACCCACGATGTAACTCGGCACCCAGAGGGTCCCAACGCACACGGAGGCGAACCAGAGTACCAAGAAGGAGAACGGCCGTGGCTCCACGACCAACTCGACACACATCCCGGCGATACAGATCCTCTCTTGCGGGACATCGACGAAAAGATTGGGGCGCTACAGCAAAAGGTGGCGGACGCTAAGAGAGACGCTGCGAAGAGAAGGGACACACCAGAACAAAGAGCGGGTGAACAACCCGGACCTCCCTTGGGTGCCGAGGAAGTTCCCGAGCCCAAGGGTGCACATCAATTCACTACGCCACCTCCACTGGGACCGGGGCAGGGTGTATTGGCAGCGCCTGTGGGTGATCCGGCGATCACGCACCGCTTTTCGACCTCCAATACCGAACTGGGACCGGAGCAGGGTGCACTGTTACCGGGGCAGGGTGTAAGGAAGAGGAACTCACCCTCGTGGGGACCGGGGGGTGCACCCTTGGGTGCCCTCGCCGCCCCCCAGACAGAACCAACAGCGGAAGAAAGATTCGCTTCGGTGTTTGGCGGGCATAGGGACAGGATGGAAGAGTCGAGGGGCGCTCTATTTGGTGGTAATGGCGGTGGTAATGGCGGTGGTGAGACAGTTCCCATGCCTCAAAATTACCGCGAAGAGACAATCGCAAAACTTTCCGAAGAGGAGAGGCAGGACTTTGAGGGGCTATCCCCTGAGGAACAACAGGCCCAGCTAAATGAGATGTGGAAACAGGAGGTAAGCGGAACGGCTGGAGCAGCGGAGTCTCCAACGGACTTCTTTAGTGTTCCCGGTAGAGCCGCTGCTGCCGGGGCTGTCGGGGCTGTGGGCGTGGCGGGCGGAATATACAAGATAGCTAAAAATATCCTGAGATCGAGAGCGGCGAAAGATGCGGCGGACCCTAGCCGGACGGCACGATCAGCGGTCGGTTTGGGTTTGGGAAGGAAGCGGAAGGGGAAGGGCGGTCTATCGCCGAAGAGAGCGGCGACTCATCAGGCAACTATGCCCGGTACAGGTGTCCCCCACTAAATCCATGAGAAAAAGACCGTAATGCCATTATACGATGTGACATGCTCCACTTGCGGGACCTACGAGGCGGATATTCTCCTCGCCGACAAGGACAAGCCCTTCGCATGTACGTGTGGGAAGCTGGCCAAACGGGAGTTTCCTGTCACTGCTGCTTTGGGCTTCCTGCCCTTTGAGGCACACTACGACGAGGGCTTGGGTGTAGATATCACAGGCAGGGAACACAAAAGGGAAGTAATGAATATTCTCGACGTTCAAGAAGCCGGTGATCCCGTTGGTGGTGCTAGAAACTTTGATGCCAAAGCCCCTGACCACGTGGGTAGGAGTAAACCCCGAGGGGAAAAATTACAATCAAAAGAGCAGACTGATTGGGTCATCGGCGTCGAGGACAAAGATGGTAGGGTGGAAACAGTTAAATCCTCGGAGTTGAAAACGGTATGACAGTGAAAGAAATGCTGGATGACGCCGTGAGACTCCTTGAGGGGAAGATCGCCGCGACTGATATCGGCGAAGTGGTAGTAATAGACAAGAAGAATTGGGAAAAAGCACGGACACTGTTGGAAACCGTCCGTTCTGGAACTCCCGAGTTCGACAAGGATGCAGAAAAAAAGTCAGGGAAGACTTCTCGGGTGAAGAGAAAAATAAATGCCAATTAAAAGAGCGCCCTTTGGGGGCGTCAAAGGGTAGTAAACTTAACGGAGGGAAGTAAAGATGACGCAAGTAACCTCGACAGAAGTCGATCTGGATTCTGATGAATTCTCCCCACGGGATGAGGAGGATGCTTTTACGAGCATCCGCTCTCTTGAGGATGAGGTCCGTCAGGCTTCGATTGAAACTATGAACGAGGAGGGAGATGCGGAGACTCCCCGATCTACGGAAACGTCGAAGAGCGCCCCTGCAACGTCGAGAGAAACGGGCAGGGTTGAAGCCACGAAACGGCCCGGGATTGATGAAGTTCTTCGTAATGTAGAAGAACAGTTAGGTGACGCGGATGCTGAAGTGGTCCGCGGAATCTTATCTGGATATCATAAAACTCAAGCCGAGTGGAAACAGGCTCAAGCAGAAGTCAACGAGTCCCTTCAGGAACTGGATGATTTGAAAGCGGCTTACAACCAACAGCCGCAGGAAGCTGATCCAGATCTTGCCCGAGTTACTCCACAGCAGTGGGAAACATTCCAAAAGATGCTCAGGCAACAGGGAGTGCCCTTACGGGCCGAACTGGAGCAGGAGCAAGCCTTGGAGGACCACCGCGATGCAGTGGATAGCGACATTGATAAGGGACTTGAGGAGTTCGGCGAAGAGTTTGGACACCGCAACGAGGATGGGCAGTTCGTATTTAGCTCGGATATTCGAGATGCGTGCGAGCGCGAATTCCAACGTCTCTACGACCCCGAAGGCGGTCCTACCGCCCGTGACCTTTTCCGCCTTGTGAAGTTTGACCAACTGATCGAGGAAGCAGAGGAACGTGGCGCGGGCAAAGCATCGGAGTCTGCAAGAACCAATGATCGACGTAGGGCGAAGGATGCAGTCCGTAGCGTTGTGGAGAGTCGTTCCGCATCGGGGGTAAGGACCCGGGACAGTATCTATAAACCGGGAACCAACCAAAACTTTGAAGACGTAGTAGCCCGAGCATCCTTGGCTGCTCTACGGGAGATGCCAAGTGTGCCAACGGATTAACCAAAAATTTGAAAGATTGAGAGATGGCTAACGAAACTGTCCTCTCTACTCTGACTTATGCGCCATTGCTGACCACGACCCTGATGAAGGTTCTGGACAGCGGTGCCCTGAACGATCAGGTGTTCAATGCTGACGTTTTCCTTGCGTGGCTCCGTGGAAGCGGACGCCTGAAGGTAATCGACGGCGGTGAGCGCATTCGTGTTGGTCTGCTCCATGAGAAGAACAGCACAGCAGGGTGGTATGCGGATTACGAGGCGCTGGACACGACCGCGCAAAGCGGTATGACGGCGGCTTTTTATAACTGGAAGCAGGGTTCTGTTTCCATTTCAGTTCATGGACGTGAGCTTCGCTCGAATAAGGGCGCTTCTCGCATTACGTCCCTTCAGCAGGAAAAGATCCAGCAAGCGGCGTTGTCGCTCGCTGATGTCGTTGCCACGGGTGCTTTCTCTAACGGCGACGGCTCAGGCTCCAAGCAGTTGACGGGTCTTGCCGCTATGAACGAGACGACCCCGGGCACAACGGCCTACGCTTCTGTCTCCACGGCCAATACGGTGTGGCAGAATCAGGTTCAGTCGAGTGTCGGTTCTGCCGCCACGAACCTCCTCCCCTCCTTGCGGACGCTCCACAATGACTGCAAGCAGGGTAAGGGTGGTGCTTCTGGCGCTCCTGACTTTGGTGTGACCACACAGGCTGTTCACGAAGCCCTCGAAGCTCTGATCTTCCCGCAGGTTCGCTATCAGGCGAACTCCAAGGGTGCCGATGCTGGTGTCGAGAAGCTGATGTTCAAGGGCGTCCCCATTGAGTGGGATGATTATTGCACATCGGGTGAGCTTCACCTTCTGAACAGCAACAACATGATGCTGTTTGTCCATTCCGACGCGAACTTCAAGATGGCTGATGGCGGCTTCCAGAAGCCCATCAATCAGGATGCATTGCTGACCCAGATTTTCTTCCAAGGCAATCTGGCCACCAACAATCGTCGGAAGAACGGCAAGCTTCAGGGTGTCACTTGAGAAAGGGGTTCTCTGATGGCTTTTACTATTAACGCAAACAGTCGCGTCAGTCTTGGCAGTGCCCACTTTATTACGGGCACTCTGGAGTCTGTAACGACTCCGGGGACGGACGCGATTCTACCGGGAAGCACAATCGTCGCTTTCTGGTTCAATTACAACGATGATGATGTGGATGTGGCACTACCTAGAGTTCACATCAACGCCAGTGACTTCTCCGCAACTTACGCAGGTGGATCTATTCACCACGATTCTTCGGTTGCAGGGGATACCCTCACTTGGTCCGCGATCTATAAGTAAGGAGATCAATAAATGCAGTTTATGACCGCGAATCGAGAAAATCAGGAGACTGTTTTTATCGTGTGCGAGAACAATGAAGGCGACGAACTCATCCCCGGGACGGTGTGTGAGTTTTCTATCACAACGACCGATGCGGATCAGGGCCACCTCGTTGAAAAAGTTGATGTGGCTGTAGACGCGACCACGGGCATTGCAGCGGCTGTAGCTGGTGTCGTCGAGTCTACGATTGCCACGGGTGGAATCGGACGAATTCAGGTCTACGGACCTGCTACTGTCCGCTGCTCTGCCGCTCTTGCTACTGGTCGTTTGGCTATTGCAACACAGGCTGGTGTCGCACCTACGGGTGTGGTCACCGAGGATGTGCAGACGACTACAACTACCGCCGCGTATGCAAAGGCTGCTCTGGGCTTCTGCCTTGAGAACGTCAATGCTACACAGGCGCGTGTGCAGTTGCAGTTGATGTAAAGTTTTCTTGGGAGGGGGTTTCGGCCCCCTCCCTTTAACTGACTGGAGGGTGTAAGTGGATTACAAAGTACCGGAGGGAACCAAGGTTCTTGTGGCAACCCCGAATTATATGAACCAATTCGAGGCCACTGTCCACACGAACCATACTGAATGCACAAGCCAATGGTCCAGATGGGGGATTGACTTCAACTGGACGATCATCGGCAGATCCTTTGTGCATTTTGCACGAACGCAGATGTGTCAGGTGGCAGTAGAGGGAGAGTTTACCCACATCCTATGGTTGGATGATGATGCGGTGATTGATCCTGAGTTCCTGCCAAGATTTATCGAGCATGATGTAGATGTAGTAATTGCACCGTATTGTATGCGTAAAATGCCCCATGAGATTGGGGTTCTGGTGGCGGAATCGGGTGATTTTCACGATCACGAATCCTATAGGAACCTTGAAATCAAGGATATGGACCAAGGGTTGATGGAAGTAGACGGTGGAGGAACCCACTGTATGCTGATCAAGACCGAAACCCTCCTTAAAAAGGGAGAGGGGTCCTCTCAAGAGTCCCTGCCGACCGAACTTTACGATGCTTTTGACAGGCTGACCGAAAAAGAGCGGATGTTGGCCAAGCAATTCCTTGGTGATCCGCCCAAAACCAACCAGAGTTTCCAAGATGAGGACAAGGACGGCTTTCCTTACTTCATCATGCCCAAGTCTGGCACCGAGGACATGTATTGGTGCTACCGCGCAAAGCGCAAGGGCATAAAGATCTACTGCGACACGGATGTTTTCGCAGGACACATGGGATTTACCCCGGTTGTCACAAGGGAATGGCGTGAGCATGTAGAAAAGAATGCTGAAGGGGACCCAGATTCGACGAAACCCTATCTGAGTATCATCCCCGGCGATACAGACGTTCGCAACCACTATGCAATGATGCGGGATAAGGCGGCGAACCTTGTATGAAGATCTACATATGTTACGACTGCCGTCAGGGGTTTGATATAGAGCTATCTGGAGGTATTGCGTGTCCAGAATGCGGGGGGAAGCGATGGAAGAAGATCAATAAACTCCCATCGTCTGCTGAAGAGTACAGAAAGAAATGGGCCGAAGAGTATGACGTGATGATCTGCGACAACGATCACGATATGACTACTCGAAAGATCCGATGGTTGGGTGAGCAGTCCATGAAGGAAGTGGAGGGTGAGCGGAATGGTTGATAGACCCAACATTCCCTTCTCAGTATCAAGGGAAGTTCACTGGGTGGGGTATAGACGAAGGATTCGCGGCGATGTTGACCGGGATGGGGGAAGCCCTGAAACCCAATACCGTGTTGGAAACGGGGACGAACAAAGGGAGATCGACCCGAGCCATTGCTCAAGGGTTGGTAGCCAACAACAAGGGCTTGATGTTTACGGTTGATATGTTAGACCACGATATCATTATACAGATGAAGGATTAAGATGCTTGTTCAAGGGAACTTCTGGTCGGAAACTGCCGCAGGGACAGCCAGTGGAGCTACGGCCACACACGCCGCTAATAACACCAATACCCATGTGGTGACTTCTATTTCTGGACACGTGGACGCTGACGCGATTATAACCATCGAGTCTCCAGCTTCTACGATTCTCTGGCAGTCCAAGATTGATGTTTCCGTCGAGGGATTCTCTTTCAACTTCAGCGGCCTGTCTGTGGTCGGTGCGGGTTCGGGAGCTATCCTCGGAAAGATCGCTACCTCCTCAGCTGATTGTCAGGTTAATATCAGCGGACACACGATCTAAAATGAAAGATGATTACGGAACTGTAGATCCGTTCCTTCCCCCCCCGCCAAGCGACAAGAAGAAAAAGAAGAAGAAGAAAGAGGAGAAAGAAGAGAAAGAGATGAAAGAGGACAAGCTTCCTCCTCTTCCTCAGCAACGTATGCCAGTAATTCAAATCATTTTTACAGGAGGGAATTTATGACAGAGTTATTGAAGCCCAAGGACGAGCTTACAGCCATTGTAGAAAATGCAGATTATGGGGATGTGTCTCTACCGCCCGATCTGAAGGATCATACGTGGTTCATTAAATACGAGTCCACCAATCCTCTATTGTCGGATACGGATACGGGTGATGAATGGCACCTCCAGATCACTGCGGAAGAACACACGGGCCTCACGGAGGACCACGGGTGTATCATAGATTTCGTAGGGTATAAACGCGGGGAGATTGCGATGACCCGCAATGGCGAGATCTTGAACGAGACTGAAGCCGAGGTGCGGGAGGATGCAAGCGGAGAGAACTTCCCGCGCTTCAAAGCCTACGATTTCAAGATCAAGAATCTGGAAAAGACCACGGGTCCCATTGACCGAGAACGGTTGAGCAGAACCTTCGACCAGCAGAGACAGGAATCTGAGCGGAATCTTATTGACACCCTCGACACTGCCTTTTCTCGCCTTGGTGGCGTTGAGCCTAACGCATCACCCGCTTCAGTGCAGGCATATCTGCAAGGACTTGATCCTTCGCAGAGAAAAGCCATTGTCGAAATGGCCGACGATGAAATCGAAGAATCTGAGGAAGCTGTTACTTCCTAAGGGCTACTTGAGAGACAACTGATGTTCTACAGAGATATCAAAGAACAAGTCCTTGACATTGCCGGTGCTGATACTGGTGATGATTTCGAGGATATGGTCAATGCGGCGATCAACCGTACGTATCGCTTCATCCTTAATCAAGTAGATGCGGATAACGAACGTAGGGAGTTCTCCCTTACTACCGCCGCCAGCACCTCACAGTATGGGATGCCTCTGTACGTAAAGCAGGTCCTGAACATCGACGACGCTACGAACAACCGTCGAGTTTACGATATCTCCTCAACTGAATTCGATTCCTTTCACCCGGGCACAACGGAAACGGGAACCCCAAGGGAGGCATATCCCCTTGGGGCATATGGAGTTCAGACACAACCAAGCGCCAATGAAACTCTTGATCTGGTATCTGATAGTGCTGCTGATTCTGGTGTAAACTTCCCGGTAAGGATTACAGGGTTCAATGCATCGGGGCATTGGGTTACTGAAACCGTCACAATGACCGGAGTAACCACTGTCGCAACCTCTAACACCTACTCAAAAGTCGAGAGGGTAACAAAGGCGGCGGCTTCCGGTTCTTCGTGGACGGGTATTATCACAGTAAAAATGACCACCACGGGGACCACGCTGGCTGTTATCCCATCCCATTGGGATGCCCCCACCTTCTTGTGGTATGAGTTTAGGCCCATCCCTTCCGCCGCTCTGACCTATACGATCAGGGCGATCATGCGGAAGCCAGACCTAAAGAAGGACGAGGACTGGCCAGAGATTGACGAGGAGTTCCACAATCTGATTGTGTGGGGTTCTGCGGCAGAGGTTTTGCCCGCTCAGGGGTTATTCCCTGAATCCCAATCCTACGGGCGTCGGTTTGACGTTGGTGTAAAGTCCTATAAGGACGCCGTGGGTATGTCACAGCCCAATAGAATTAGAGTATTTGCTGACGTTACTACTGCTCGAAGAGGGTCCCATAGACCCCTCGTCCCGGGCGTAGACTACTTCAACGGTTGAAAGTCGCTTACAAATGGCCCGTCCACAAGTAGCTCCCGGCTCTCAGACCTCTCCTATTTATAGGATCAAGGGAATGAAATCTCGTTGGGAGTATCCCAACGAGAAAGCACAGCCCGAGAACTGCGCCAACCTTGTTAATATGAACCTCTCTGAGGCTGGTGTGGCGGAATCCCGTAATGGGTACACCAAATGGAACTCCTCTTCGGTCTCTGAGGAGATTACTGGACTAAGGGAGCAGACTTTCGCAGATGGTACCACGAAGTATTTGGTGTGCGTCGAGGATAAGATCTACGATTCTACTACATCTGCACATACGGATATCACAGGCTCTTTAACCCTTGGTGTGGCCGGGGCAGATGATAGAACGCGGATGACCTTTATCCGCGATCAAGTTGTGGGGACGAATGGGACAGACGAAACGTGGGTCTATGCTGGCTCCGGCAACGCTTCGGCCTTGAGCGGGATGCCTTGGACCACCTGTGAGGACGTTATCACCCACCGGGGTGTCCTGTTGGCATTCGCCCCCACAGAATCCGGTACCAAGTATCCCTCACGGGTAAGATGGTCTGATATCAATACAAAGACCTTCATTCCCGACATTACTTCTTGGCCAGACGCAAACAGATTTGAAGTCTACGAGGGCACAGGGAATATCATTGGGGCGGTGGATAACTTTGGTCTGGCGTTAATCTTCAAAGATGACGGGCTGTATCCTGCGTCTGTTGAGTATGACGTAGGATTCTTGGAGCTTCGCCTGAGAAATCCTATTAGAGGATTCTCGCCTGTAGCAAAGCACACGATTATCTCACGGCCTGAATTTGTCTTTGGCGTAGCGAAGGAAGGAGCCTTTGCATTCGGTCCCGATCTGAGCTTTAGGATTCTCACGCTGGACATTCAGGATGAGTGGGAAAAGCTAAACCGTGGACGCCTTAAATACGCCCAGAGCTTCGTCAGGGAGAAGGATCATCAGGTCAGGACGCTTCTCTCTGGCTCCGGCAACGCCTCGGGGCACAACAGGATTCTCGTATGGGATTGGGAGACTAATGACGTATGGTTCGATGAACCCACCGACGTAATGGGTTACGGATCTACCATTGAAATCGCAGGGACAGAGTATGATTGGCTCGGGGGAAACAATGGGTTCGTCTACAAGGGAAACTCAGGGAGTGATGATAGTGGGACGGGATACTCTTGGACGGTGGAGATGCAACCCAATGACTTGGGTGCCCCCGGTAAGTCCAAGAAGATTATCAACTTCCGAACCCTATATAGGACACGCTCAGGACAGTCGGGTTCCACCCTAGAGATTGTCAGGGATGGGGGTCAGTGGCCCGCAAGGACCAAGACCCTCACCTTCCCCACGGCTACGTGGAACACTGACGATACATGGGATGTAACCGATAGTTGGAATTCGTCTGGATCTCTGGCGGATAGGTTCTTTGTTAATCGGATTGCAGAAACTATTAAACCCACTTGGACCGGAAGCCAGCCTGTTACTCTGGACGGATACCAAGTAGAATACAAAATCGTAGAGTAGATAATGGCAACTGTAACAAGACCGTCTAAGTCTCTTCCAGATCCCGGTGATGCGCTTGATGCGGAACCCATCAGGGATTACATAACGAACATCCTCTCATTCCTCGAATCTACCAATATAGACGAGGGGAACGTCGATCTTTCGGGATCTGACGGGATTTTAGGGAAGTCTACGGCTCAGACTGCCACTGGCTTAAAGACGTGGGAGCAGACCACAGCCGCTGCGGCCTCGGTAATTGACGTTGCTATTTTCCAATGGGACCCCTCTTCGGGAACGACTTCTGACAATCAGGGGATGCGCCTATCCTTCAAGATGGATGATGACGCGGGGAACCAAGACGAGGTTGGGGCCATTGACCTCGTTGAGACAGACGTATCCGCCACCACAGAGGATGCCGAGTGGCAATTCCATGCTGTAGCCGCTGGTTCTCTTACCAAGTCCCTAACAGTGGGCGGAACAGGGACCACCTCCCATTTGCCCCTCACCGTGGGAGTCGATGGAACTGGCTACGACGTAAAGTTCTTTGGGGACACTCCGGGTGCCTACATGGAGTGGGACGAGAGCGCCGATCAGTTGCGGATCATGGGCGCGTCGGCTGACGCCACCACCAGTACTGGCAAATTGCTGCTGGCTACGTCCCTGACAGATATCAATGCAAATGATGTATTGGGGAAGATTGACTTTCAGGCTCCCCACGAGGCTGGAGGAACAGATGCCACCGCGATTGCCGCCTCAATACAGGCTGTAGCTCAAGACACTTTTGCAGCGAGCGTTAATGCCACTGACCTGATTTTCTATACCGGCCATTCAGAAGCAGCTACGGAAAAGGTCCGTATAACGAGCCAGGGGGAGATCGGCATCGGTGGGGCAAACTACGGAACCGCTGGACAGGTGCTCACCTCTGGTGGTGCTGGTGCCGCACCGGCATGGGCGACGCCAACAGTAGGTGACATCACAGGCGTAACAGCAGGTAACGGACTGTCGGGCGGTGGGGCCAGCGGTACCGTCTCTCTTGCTCTTGATCTCTCGGAGCTTGCCGATACAGCGATTGCTGACGGTGACTATATCGTATTCACGGATGCTACCGACAGCGCTGCAACCGTAAAAGGCGATCTGGCAGACGTAGCTACGCTATTTGCGGGGACAGGGCT
>Ga0080013_1000845_pt1 | contig 42128 bp, 26 predicted proteins | sample ETNvirenome_6_85_FD_69236 | JGI IMG/M metagenome (GOLD analysis project Ga0080013, IMG submission 69236) | Marine viral communities from the Pacific Ocean - ETNP_6_85 (SPADES assembly) (version 2) | ecosystem: Environmental > Aquatic > Marine > Oceanic | place: Pacific Ocean | collected 2013-06-19 | reverse complement strand
GGTCTGATTTCCCACTAAAATACTCATACCGTTCATGGCGGATGTTCTTCCTTTGCTGTTCTGCTCTCTTTCTTAAAAGGAATATCTTATTGTAAATATCAAAATACTTCGCATGAAGAGCAGGAATCTTCAATGATTCTTCGTGTAGATTGTCTCTATCAATTTCTGAATCTTTTTCCCACATCCTCTGGAGGTCATCCAGATCAATCATAAGTTAACATTCTGTAATGTAGTTAGGTTATAAGAAGTATACTTGAAACTTGCGTCTGCTGTAAAGTATTCTATATCTGTATCTGTAGCATCAAAAGTTAGAGTTGTCAAGCTTGTTGGGAATAAATCTTTAAAGTTCACATTAAACTTAGCATTAAAATTACTACTCAGAATTTGAAGAGTGCCGTCAGAATATATGTCGTGTCCTGATTGTACATAATCTCTTTTAGGTAATGATCCACTACTTTCAAGATCTCTAAATTCTTGTACACTTTCTGGATATCCTAATCCTCTTATCCAGTTCTGAATCTCCATAAAATTTGTAAGGTCTTCATCAACTAAGAATCTTATATTCAAATCACCAAAATCCATCATATCCCCTGGAACTGGTATCTGTCTAAGATAGTTGGGTTGTTCTGTTAAACCAAGACTTATATCAGGAATGTTTGCTTGATTGCAAAAGAATGCAGCACCAGGACTTCTTTTAAGATTAAACTTAAAACCTGTAGGTGCTAAGAAGTTCCTATTTTCAATTTGTGATGGTCTAGTAGCCATTAGTTCATGCAGGTCTCCGTATAGTATTTAGATAAAAAAAAGCACCTCCCGAAGGAAGTGCTTTGTGTAAAGAGATATTAACTTCTCTATTACATTAGATTTTTGACAGCTACGCGACGGTAGTAGCGGTTCTGATTGCTCAGAAGTCCACCAAGTCCTTGGGTTGTACCCTCGGCGAATGGGTTTGCTACGAGTCCGTAACGAGTCTTGAATCCAATTTTTGGTTGGAAGGAGTTTTCTCCGACTGCGCGTACCATCTGGAGAGGTACATAAGGACAATAGAATAGTCCAGCGTCATAAGGAGAGGAACCTTTGTATCCACAAACGTAGTACTGGTTTCCACCTGTAGGTGCTGCGTTAGCACTTGTAAGGTTAGCAGAATATGGGTCAATGTAGACTCTATACTTGCCTTGGAGAACACCAGCGAATGTGTTACCTGTATCATCAACGTTAAGATTAGCGTTAAGTGCAGGAGTGTAGTCAAGAACACCAGCCATGGTTAGTGCAGACGCAACGTCAGCAGAACACATGATGATGTTGCCCTTTCCGCGACGAGTTCTTTGTGCGATTGCGTTAGCATCACGCTCGATTTGGAATAGGAGTCCCTTAAATTTCTCAACAGACCATCTTCCGTTTGAGTCGATGTCTAAGTCGAATACACCAGCAGTAGCGGTGTTTTGTACAGCACCTTGCTCAGCAACCTTGTAGATAGTACGGATAACTTCGCGGTTAATTTCAGCGAGGATTTCTGTACTCAAGATGTTAGCAAGTTCTGCTTCAGCATTAAGACCGTGAATTGCTTTAAGGTCTTGAGCCAGTTCTAAACTGTACTCTGCTTTTAGCGCACGAGATTTGGCAGTAACTGTTACTTTCTCGATGCTGAATGCCATCTGACCGAAGGCATCAGTTCCAGTTCCGCTAAGATTCTCAGCGTCTCCTGTCTGCATACCTTGACCGACGTTGTATCCACGAGTGGATGCAGAAGCTACAGGGTTAAGAACTGCAGGGTTTGTTCCGCTTTGAGCGGTTGTACCCATACCAGCGTTTCCATCTGTAATTCCACCTTCTTCGTCACGGCCTGCGTCCTGACCAGAGAATGCAGAGTCTACTTCGTTGTAGAATGTCTCTGTTCCAGACTGGTTTGTATAGCGTGAACGCATTGCGAAGATCAGTCCAGTTGGTCCGCTCATTGGTTGAACGCCAGCAAGGTCATATGCGACCAAGTTAGGCATTGAACGACGGATTAGACTGATAAGCACTGGGTCGAAACCAGCTGTAGGTCCAGCGGCAGTTGCACTACCTCCGAATCCACCAGCAGCACCAGCAGCGTTTGCGCTGTTAGTTGGTACAGCTTCCATCAGGTTGATACCTGATCCGAATGCTTGTTCTTCTCTTAAAAATTTTTCTTGGTTTTCTAGCAGGACGGCGGTAACCGCTTTACGATGAGGATCTTTGATTTCATCAAGACCTTCATAGTTTAGAAGTGGAGCCCACTTTTCCTGCAATTGTTCTGATTGGAACATTTGCTTTTTTACCTATAAAGTGTTTGTTTTAATAATATGATCAATTACTTCTTAAATGCTGATAGTGACTTCAGGTATGCATTCATAGCAGGAGCGTGTGATACGTTTCCTTCTGAATTGTCTACACCTTCGGAAAGGTTCTCAGAATTAGAAGTTGGAGTTCCTTTTGAAGTGAAATAAGATTCCTTCAAAGTTTCCAATTTTTCACGATAAGATTCTTCACTTTCAAACTCCACACTTTCGGAAAGTGAGGCAAGCTTTTCTTTCTGAGTGGCTGCTAGCCCATCAGAAACTGACTCAAGAATACCATTAGCAACTGACTCTCCGAGTCTGCTGTTTAAACTAACGTTCTTCTCAATCTGCTCATTGAGTTTGGTCTCCATATCATCTAGTTTTTCGACCATGCTCTCAAGTACATCATATTTGTCTTCAGGGATTGATACATAATGTTCTTCAAAGAGCCCTCTCATTCCGTTTAGGAACGATTCGGTCAATTCTGTTTTTAATCCTTGCTCTACTGCAAGGGTATTTTCCGTAAACCACTCATCGGCAACGTACTCAAGATAACTATCAACTCTCTCAGAAAGTGCAGTTTTTTCTTCTGCTACTTTTTCTTCGAGTGTCTCTTGATACTTTGCTTCTAATGCCTCTTTAACTTCAGCGACTTTAGAATTAAGTGCGGTTTCGAAAACAAGCTTTGCTTTCTCTTTAAAAGCTTCGGAGAGTTCTTCGCCACCTAAGAGTGCATTAACATCATCTTCGATGTTAATCTCTTCGACAACTTCTTCTTCCTTAACTTCAGTCTCGGCGACTACTTCTTCTTTAGTAGGTTCTTCTGAAACTACTTCTTGTTCGTCAGTCACTTCGGCCTCGTCTCCTTGCTTTAGAGTTTTTCCTTTGCGATTAGTAACTACATCAGATACCTGCTTAAGATTACCGCCAGGAGTCTTCAGCTTAGCTGAGTCATCGTCTGACTTGTAATTCTGAGGTGTTGGTCCCCCAAGATCTTCCCAGTTTCCTTGGGATGTATCTATAGGTTCGCCAGCTTTAGCGTTGGCATTCACAGCAGTTTGAGACTTGCTAACACCAGCAGCAACATCAATCAAACCTTCTTCCATTCCTTGTTTTTTACCACTAGACATTTGTAGGGCTCCGACTCTTTAGTAGTTAAATCTATATTTATTTAGAAAGATTACAAATTTGATAAGAAATCATTAAATAAATTTAATTTGTTCTCATCTAGTTTCTTCTGATCAATCAATGTGTTGATAGTCTTATATGTTTTAGTAGCAAACTTCTCACGAAGAATACCGCCATCCCATACCCAATCCTTTCCTTCCATAATACCTTCTACGAAAGCATCAGGAGCAGATGGATCAGCAACAATATCAGCAGCAGTAGATAACATAAAGTCATCTCCTACAACATTGACTCCTTCACGGGTTGGTTTCAATGAACCAATACCTCTTGAAGAAACTCCAAGTTTTACACCTTCTTCAATAAGTGAAGATGCAATTTTACCCATTGGTGTACCAAGAATCTTAGCTTTACCAATAAAGTTAGAACCGTTCTCCTTAAGAGAAACGATTTTGTGAGAAACACGATCAAGGTTTACAGTTGGACCTTCGGGGTGACCGAGTTCTCCAAGTGCTCTTCCTGATTGAATATGATTCTCGTTATAACGACCAACTTCCTTACGGAGAGTTTCCATAGGATACATTCTTCCATTACGGTTAGTCATGTTACCTTGAAGGAAAATTCCCTCAATATACATGGACTTCTTTCCGCCCCGATTTTCAACTAGAAATTCGACTGATTCGATTTCTTCTCTAATGAGTTTCATCAGGCATCCCCGCTTGTTTGAACTTGTTGGACATAAAGAACCCCACCTGTTGCACCATCTGGTGTTAAGGCAGATACACTATTTGATCTATAAAGTGAAGCATGACAAGCTGGATCGAATGCTGTACTAATTCCAGAAGTATCCGCAGATACTTTAATTCTGGTTTGGAAATAACCATCCCTACCAGAGGAATGATAAACATTCGTTACTTGTGCATTACTAATTTTGGTATCATAATTACTATCACTTGAATCTTGAATAGTAACTCTATCACCAACATTGAAAGGCATTTGTGTTCCTTCTGGACAAACAAGAGTTGTTGCTGCTCCGACAATAACATTAACAACTCTTTGAGATGCTTTTGTTATTGCGATAGTTGCAGTTCCTCCTGCTGGTACATAGTAGTCTGAGGTAGTAGCGACTGGTTCAGTACCTATTGCAACAAAAGCAGGAGCTCCTTTTGCAACTACTCTTACTACACTTGATTGTACTTTAAAAGCACTCGAAGTTGCTGCGGCTCCCGCCAACGCAATCGATTGTCCTGCTCCAACTGCTCTATGTGCCATTATGCTATACTTTTGGGTTCATTGTTAGTTATTTATAAAATTATTCCTCATCTGTTTCTTCTTCATCAGATACTTCATCACCCACTTCAGTTTCTGCTTCCGCTTCTACTTCTGTTTCGACTTCATCTTCAGTTTCAGGTTCAGTATCACCGAATAAACTATTTGCAACATCTTTACGATGAGCATCTACTCTTTCTGCAGATTTTGCAAAAAGAATGTCTTTCATCCTATCACTGACTTGTGCAGCACCGTCATCGGCCACAATCATATCCATTAAATCATTATCCATAGTTTTAATAATAAATTAAATAACCTTGTAATATTTATGTATTATACTATCCCTGGTGTAGTGTATACTCCATTAGCATAGAATAAAACGTATTTTTCATTCCTTCTAAACGTTCATGTTCTGAAGAATGTCGATGGGGTTCACCAGGCCAATTATCATAAAAATAATTAAGAGCATCATACATTAAACGAATATCATTTATATTGAAGTTCGCTTTAAGGTATTGCCTCCCTCTTTCGTCCTGGTTTAATTCCAATTAGATCTCTCCACCTTTAGGCATTTCTTTTTTGACTAAAGTTTCTCCCTCTAAATCTGGTTCCATTACTGGAGCATTAGGGTCACCACCCATAGCATCTAAAGGCATTCCGGTTTCTGGATCAACTGGGGCCATTGGGTCTGGAACAATTCCATCCTCAATTTCCTTCTTCATTATTGCATCTTGCTCTTTAATCTCAATATCAGTCTGACGAAGAATCCTACGTCTTATATAATCTTGAGAATAATACCTACCAATATATGGTTCAGCAGTAGCAGCAACATTAATTCTTTCGTTGAACAGTTCTGTCTCTTTTAATTCAGAGAAGTGATTATCGTATAAGAAATCATATTGGATATGATCGCTCATGATATCCCAGTCTTCTGGGGTTACGATATTCTTTAGAATTAACTGAGTCTTCAACATATCGTGGAACATTCTGGAGAATCTCTTCCTTAAACGTCCAACAAACTTAGTGAATTTTAATTCATCTCTTAGTATTTCAGATGAACGACCTAAGTTAAATCCTCCTTCTCCATCCATTCTAGATGGTGGAACATTGAGACTACGGTACAGTTTCTTCTTGAAGTACTCAATATCAGTGATTTCTCCAAGGTTTTGGCCTCCAGGAAGAGTAGTAATTTCAGTACCACGTCCTCCTTCCCTTCTAGGTAACCAGAAATCTTCCAACATCGCCATATACTTCTTGTCATCACGAATCTCACCAGTGTTTGCGTCGTATACTAACTTGTTACGATACCTCATCATAACATCACGAAGGTATTGTTCTGCCTTTACTTTAGGTAGATTACCAACATCAATATAGAAAATTCTTCTTTCTGGTGCTCTTGACAGTCTGTATATAACAAGACTATCCTCAATCATCCGAAGTTGATTGATAGACTTAATTGCTTTATGCAAATAAGAAAGAGTTGATCCCTTATTCCTATCTACTAATCCAGAAGTGCAATATGTAATTGCATCTTTTGCAAGTTTAACTCCTTGACTAGCACCCTTTGCATTAATATTACCTGTAGGGTATATACCTTTTGCGTTGTAAATAAAATACTCTTCAATCTCTGGGAACTCATAATCCATAGGATTATCGCCAGGATTGTTTGTAATCTTATACTTATCTGCTTCTGTTTTCTTTTGTTGTCTAACATGACGCATTTTCATTGCGTCAATGTATCTCATTTCTAGAATACCATCTTGTGGTTTCTTTAAATCAATTATCTTATGGTAATAGATTCTTCCATCAATATACCAATTCCTATAGATTTCATGGGCTTTCTTATCGAAATCCATTATATCTAATAGATATCTGAACTCTTTTCTAATCTTATCCTTAATACCATCACTAGCATTAAGGTTAGAAAGTTCAATCTCTACTGGTGTATCATTAGTATCTGATACAATTGCTTCATTTACAATATCTTCAATAGCACTATCCGCTTCCGGATGAAGTGCCATTTCACGATACCTTTTAATCAAATCAAATTCAGTTCTATAGATACCTTCAATATCTACATAAGAACCAAAAAAACCGGACGACATGTAATGGTCTGACCCATCCTCATTATTAGGAGGAATGGGTGAGACCGCGTTCGGTGATAGTGTTTCGGAATCCTCTATAGAGAATCCAAATAACTTAGCCATAATTTATTTCTAATCCGTAAGACTATTTAGTTAGCCGTTTGGACCGCCAGCCCCAGCAAAGTTGTAAGACTGAACTTGGAAATCAACTGTAAATTCTTCGATTGTATCTGTAGAATCGTATGACAGATCTATTGCCGCAACTGTTGTTGGGAAGATGTCAATGAATTCATACTCCTTAAGAACAGCATTAGCAGTTCCAGTATTAGACTTACTACTTGGAGATGAACCTCTACCAAGTTGATAAACCTTAGCATTTACCATATATGCAGATGGATCTGTTGCACCTAAGTTGTTATCCAACTTTGCAATTAAATCAGTCCACTCTTCAAATGCATTCCTAAGTTTAAATCCTTCGTCATTTATTATCGTTACTGTCCATGGATCGATTGTCCTGTCACCTGCGATTTTAAAAATACGACCTCTGAACGGAACATCGATGTTTGCGATGTTCGATGCAGGTAAGGTTGCTGCTTTACACATATAGCGAAAACTATCTGCGTCCCAACCAATCCCAGCAGGTAGAGTTGTGAGCTCTACCTCAAATAAATTAGACCTTGCACCACCGCCAATAAGGGCGGCCTTAAAGTTAGAGATTGTTTTATTTTCTCTGGTTGATGCCATAATTGATACTCTCCTGTTAGTTATTTAGATGAATTTTTTAATTAAACGCGACCAGCAACTTCATCGAAACTTACTCCAGTTCTAGTAGCAACAAATGTAAGAGTTACATAGTTGATAGACTTGGCAGGTTTCAGATAAATGTCTGCTCTAAACTCATTGTTATCAATAATATCAGGAGTATTATTTGTTGTGTCGCAAACAACTAGGAATCCGTAGAGTCCACGTTTTGCTTCAACATCTCTCAAATAAGGTTCAACAATGTTTCTAAAGTTTGCTCTCGTTAATTCATCATTTAACTCAAAGAGTTGTGCTTCTGCAGCTTTCTGCAGTGCTTGCTCAATTGTTAGGAATAGACGGCGAACGTTAATCCTATCAAACGCTGATGCATATGCAAGAGCGGTTTTATCTCCAAAGAGAAGTGTTCCTGTTCCAGGTTGTGTAATAATAGCGTTAATTCTATTAGGATACAACTGGTCTCTTTGGTCCTTGGTTGGGTTATATGCAAGTTTAATTGCATTATTAATGATACCTCTTTGCTGACCAGCAGGAGAGAACCAAGGATAAGCAACGATATTTGTGCGACACATTAGTCCAGCAACGTCTCCGTTGGTTGGAACGTATCTAAATTCGTTGTTAAATCTGTCATACTTGTAAGCATATCCACTATCAAAGATTCCGTAAGAGGAAGAAGATAGAGGTGCGAAGTATGTAATTAGGTTTGTAGTCTGTGTAGTTGTGTTTGTAATGTTTACAAGGTCTGCTCTATGAGGACCAACACATGCAACACAGTCTTTTCTTTGTCCGGCAATAGAAATCAAACTATTTGCTTTTGCCTGTGATAAGTCTCTGGCACCTAAACCAGGACCCATGATTAGATAGTCAACTGCTATCTCATCTTTGTTTGCGAACAAATCATAAGATGTCTTAAGTGAACCTAGAGTAGCAGTCATGCCACCGTTCTGTCCAACTTCAGGGATTCCTGTACCGTAGTCAACACCACCACCAAACTTGTAGGTTTTGTTTCCAATCACAGTGAATGTTGTATCCTGTGCTTTTTGTCCCCATAAACCTTGGGCAGTTGTGTATGCAGTGTATTCTGTACCGAATCCAGATGCAATTGGGTCTGTATCCCAATAAGTATCTTTAGCGTTAGATACGTCGTATCCAGCATAGATATTGTCTGAATAATCTGCAAGATACTGTTTGTAGTATATCTTCTGTGGAGAATTTATTGCAGAGATTGCATCTTCTGCTTTAGATAATCCAGTATGCTTCTCAAGGATAGCACCTTGAATACCACTAATAGTACCAAAGTCATCAACAACGGCAATGTGTAGTCCGTCGTTCTCACCGTTTCTCTTAGTTGTGTATACGTTAGAAACTGGTTTTGGAGCAAGAGACTTCCAATAAATTGTGGAGTTCTCTAATCCTAGAACCTGATTATCATACCAATCTTCTGTAACTGTTGGTGTGAATGTTACTGCTGTGTTAGTAGCATTAGGAGCACCAGTATTAATACCAGAACTATTAACAAACCAAATAGCATCGGAGGTATCGAATGAAGCGTATTGTGTATACTGCTTATAATCGATTTTAGTTTCAGTACCAGCACCAGAGACTCTTGATACAACCTTAACATCAATTGTTGAAAGACTGTTTGTTGCGTCAGTTGATACACCAGTAATAATACCCTTTAGGTATCCACTGAATCCAGCAGTACTACCTGCACCAGGTATGACTACACTAGACAACGCTGCAGTAACTCCATTACCAACCAGAGCACCGTAGTCTCCTGGACTGGTAGTTGTAATTCCTATAGTTTGGTCTGCTAAGTCATCAATAACACAAACTTTTAATCCATTAGCCCAAGAACCAGGGTTCTTAGCACCGTAGGTAAATTCTGTTGATGTATTCCAGTTACTCTGGTAATCATCGTAGTTCTTAATCTTCAAGTTTCCTGCAGACGTAGATGCTATTCCAACACCTGCATTTGAATTGTTTAGGTTAGTTCCGTCGGTTCGACAAACTTTTAGAACGCCTCCGTAGGAAAGATAAGCTGCTGCGCTCATCCAGTATTCGTATTGCGCGTCTGTAGACAACGGTTTACCGAATACGTTAACAAGGTCTTCTTCTGTAGATATATCAATTGGATCATCAACGGGACCAATCCTAAACGGACCAGCTATCGCGCCGATGTTATCCAGTACATTCTCAGCTCTTCCTACTGTAAGGTCAACCTCTCTCGTTAAAACTCCGGGAGATAATTGAGGAGTCGCCATGCTTTTGTCTCCGAATTCTCAGTATTTCTGAAATTATTTATTGTTTTCAATGATTACATATAGTCCCACATGTAATTCATACCTCCACCCTTGTCTCCATACTCATCTGTATGCCATCTATCGCCTTCTGCATCAACAAAACTTTCTTGATCAGTTAACCCATCAGTAATAAATCCAAAAGGTGCCATATCTTGTTCTATTTGGTTCTTCTGTTCATCATATAATCGTTTTCTTACGTCTTGGTCTGTAAGTTCTTTAAAATAATCTTGTGCAACTAACCATGCATATATGACTAGACACATTGCAAGGTCATCATTACATCCTTCTTCTGCTTCAAAAGAATTGCTTTTCTGAATAAAGGTAGTTAATTCACTTAATATTTCGTAGTCACTGAATACTAACTTATCAGACTCAATAATAGTCTTTAAGTTAAGAGAACCAACCTTCTTTACAGTCTTGGACATCTTAACACCAAGTTGTGTCTTCTTCCCAGAGAATCCCTGACCTACAACTTGACCTGCTCTACCTCTCATAGAACACATCAAAAGGTTTTCATATTCTAAATCATAATTTATAATTGCTGCTACTTGGTCACCAACATCATTTACTTCACAAAGAATAAATGCTTGATTGTATCTGATTGCTAGTTCATATATTATACTTGGAAATAGCATAGGTTTAATATCATTACTCCTATACTTTGCTACTACCTTATGAGGAAACTCTGTTATGTCTACAACTACAAAAGCAGAGAAATCTTTTTCCACTCCTCGTGCAACGTCTACTGTGAGTACATAATCATGTTTCTCTACAGGGTCTTCATGCACATCTAACCCTGCATTTGATGTCTTTGGATTTTCATAAACAAGAGATCTTAATTTACTAGGTGCAATAAGAGTATCAACAGATCCTAGAAATTCGCATTCAAACTCAACCTTAAACTGTGATTCGGATGTGTTGGCAATAGTTTGCTGTTTCCATTTAGCATCTCTTCCTGGAACTTGAGACCAATGCACTTCCGTTGCAATATATTCATTCTTTCCTCTTTCTGCGTCATGCCAATATCTATAGAAATGATTCATCCCGTGAGGGGTAGAAACCATTATGACTTTCGTGCTTTTACCAGAAGTAATAGTAGGATAAACAGAGGCAAAAAACGAATCAGCAATATGATTTGGAACGAATGCAAACTCATCCAAAAACAAGATATTGAATGACATTCCTCGAACAGCTGAGGCACTAGTCGAAGCAGCCAAGATTTTGGAACCATTTTCTAACTCCAGTGAACCTCTATTCCAAGACAAGACACCTTGTTGCATCCATTTGGGAACATTTTCATATGCCGTTTGTAAACGACCTAATAATTCCCTAGCAGTTGCTGCCTTGTTTGCAAGTATACCAATATTAACACTATCATTAAATAGCAAATAATGCAAGAGATATGAAATACATGTTGTAGACTTACCTGTCTGACGAGGCATCTTACAAATGTTAAATCTATTATCGTGGAAATTCTTAATTAAAGTCTCTTGGAAATCATATGGTTTAAATGGAGTTAAACCCTCATCCAAAGAAACAATCTTCACATGCTGTTTGGAAAAATAAACGGGATCTTCCCTACATGCCACATATTCTAAAAGTTGTTCCTGAGTAAAATCAATAGGAACATTTGCTTTTTTTAGATTGGGATTACCAAGATAGATGTCATCAACTTTCATAATTAAGTCATTTCATATGTTTGTCCAAAGTGTTGTCTGTCGTGTGCTATAGTTCTTTGTTGTAGTTCTAAGATTTTCTTTAAGTTATCTACTTCCTTCTTTAGTTCTTTGTTATTTTTGTCCTCCGACTTGGAGGAGGGGTTCTCCTTGTTCATACTCCGATACCTGGTAATTCCAGAGTCTAGCCCCAGGATATACTTTACCTATCTGATCCTGGACTTCTCTGCGTGTTGGTCTTTTGACTGAAGGGAAAAACATTTTTATCATGTAGTTTGTTCCTCTCCATGCCAAATAACAGTCAATAATATTTCCTGTTGTATTAGAATTTGGAAGTTTTGTTGCTTCTTCCAAAGGGTCTTCATATTTTATTGCTGATTCTGGAACCTTCATAGGTTCAGGTTTAATCAGATCAATAAACTCAAATTCACGGAACTTTATATCACCGTCGGCATCTTCGACTTGAATACCACAGTTCTCTAAAGCAGCAATTTGTGCTGGGCCCATGTTAAAAATAATGTAAATACATTAATTATTTAGTTATTTCACTAACTTCGTCACACTCCTTAGCAAGATCTCTAGCCATATTACCACCTATTTCTGCACCCTGATCCATACCCAGCATAGTAGTAGCACCTGCTAATACCCATCCAATTACAGGTATAGATGCCATTCCAGTTTGAGTAACTACAGCAGTTCCAAGACCACCACCCACCAATCTTCCTGTTCCTTCTCCACTACCTTCTTTCTTAAGACATGCAACAGCAAGAGGATTCATTTCACCAGATGATGATTGTACTGTTGGAACATAATATTGTCTCTCATATTCTGATTTCTTTTTACCCAACCCTAAGAACCCAGCAGGACGATTTATCGTTTCCGTAGTTGATAATACTTTAGGGTCATGTGATCTATAATCTATTGTATATCCTTCTTTATTTGCTACTACACTATAAGAGGTATATTCCCCAATAGGCAGATTTAGTTTAGGGAATGATTCCTTTCTAGCAATCATTCCTATCATACCGATATGAGATATACCTATTAAAGTTCCTAAACTAAGTCCAATCAACTTTTTCATTTTACTGTAATCTCAATAGAATCATCATCCATCTCCCACTCTTCTTCTACCTTGATACCCAACTCTTCCAGCACATAATGTACAGCAGTTCGAACGTATTGTTGGGTGGATAAATCATTTGACCAATACTCCTGACCGTTTACTAGACCGTCTTTACTGATGCTGATTTTTTTCATAATGAAGTGCTATACAAAAAGAGTATAACATATGTAGTCAAATAATGCTACTATACTGTAACAGTTGTTGGAAGCACAGTAACAGTTGCGGACGATGAACTGCCCATATTTACATATACTACTAGATTAGAACTACTAATAGCAGCAGTAAATGTTCCTAACATATCTCCTGTTGCAACTGCAGATTCCTCAACAATTGTTGCAGTAGTACCATCGTGTATAACCATATATCTACCTGACTGATATGCAGAACCTTGAGTAATTTGTAAAATTAATGATGCAGAACGATAAGATGCATGAGCAACAGAGTATACAGATGTTGCACTCGTAGATGAAACAGCAGTATCTGATTCTGATGGAATACCTGATATATTGGTTAACCCAGAACCATTACCAACGAAACTGGTTGCAGTAAGAATACCACAAGTTACATTACCATTAGCAAATAGAGTAGCAGCAGTACCTACATTAGTTTGCCCAGATAGAGTGATTGCTCCGTCTGCAAGGGTCATTAAGTCTGTATCACTTGTATGACCAATAGTAGTTCCATTAACTATTACATTATCAACTGTAAGTGTAGTAAGTGTTCCTAACGATGTAACATTTGCTTGTGCAGCAGTTTGAAGTGCTCCAGTTAGATTACCATTAATATTACCAGTAACATTACCAGTTAAGGCTCCAGTAAATGTAGTTGCTGTGAGTTCACCATCTGATGGATTATATGTTAAACCAGTATCAGACTCTGCACCTTGACCACCTGTAGCACCATCTACAAATATTGGATATACCGTTTCATCAGTAGAATTATTTGCAGAAACCGTGATGTTAGTTGCTGTCGTTGCTGTAGTAGCAGTATCAGCATTACCACTTGTATCCTGAGTACCAGAAGCATTTACACCTGGAAGGTTAATCGCTGCAGTACCATCAAAGTTCACTCCACCAATTGCTCTTGTTGTTGCAAGTGCAGTAGCGGTAGCAGCATTACCAGTACAAGAACCAGATGAACCCGATGCATTACCCGTAACATTACCAGTTACAGCACCAGTTAATGCCCCAACAAATCCACCATTAGCAGTTACAATTCCCGCAGCGGCAATATTACCATTAGTGAATACCGTAGCACCAGTACTAACCGATAGTTTAGCACCATCATATGTTAAGGTTGATTCTCCTTCTAATGTATTAGCAGTACCTGAACCAGTTATTAATCTATTGTTTGCATTATTGTTTATCGTTGTGCTAGTTACATTAGACAGACTAGAACCATCACCATAGTATTTGGTTGCAGTTACAATACCACCAGTTATATTACCATTAGCAAATATACTTGCAGCAGTTCCAACATAGAGACCACCGATTGCAGTAACAACACCAGATACACTTAAGGTTGTAGAAACTACATTATCTGTATTAGCAACACCTGTTAAACCTGAACCATCTCCAATAAAGTTTGCAGCAGTTACAATACCTGAGAAAGTAGCATTACCATTATCCTTAATAGTAGCAGCAGTTCCAACTTCAAATCCTGCTGCAGTAACTACACCAACAAAGTCTGCCTCACCAGTTGAAGTAAGAGTAACTCCTGTTCCAATCTGAACTTTATTATCACTACCATTGATAGTAACAGAACCAGTACCAATCGTTAGGATACCAGTTATACGAGCATCACCCTGAACAATTAATGCGGTACTTGCTGTTCCTGCTATTACATTAATACCATTGCGGAATGATGTTAATCCTACAAATGTAGATACACCAGCAGTTGTTACATGAACACCAAGACCAGTAACCTGAATACCCTTAGTTGCAGTTACAATACCAGTTGAATATATGTCTGTTACATTATCATAATTGATTGTAGATGCAGTTACAATACCACTAAAGTATCCATTAGTAGCAGTAATAACACCGACACTCATTCCAATGCCGGATACATTACCCTTCTCTAATACTTCATCTAATGTAGTAGAACCTGATAGTGCAGTACTTGCAATACCTACCCATGAAGAACCATTGTAGATAAGTAACTTATTGGTTCCTACAGTATTATCAAATGATACATCATCAAGGTCTTTAATAAACCCTGCACCACCGCCACCGATGGTATATAACTGCTGCTGAACTCTATTAACAAATAACTTATAATGCTTTGCTAAATCTTCATGAGTAGCAAAGTTTTGGTTAGTTGGTGTAAGAGGGTCAGTATTACTTTCTTCAGGGTCTGGTTGAATAGGACGCTTATTTACCTCTTCCTTTAATACCTCTTGCTTACCTTTAATCTCCTCAACTAAAGTTCTAAGAGATATTAATCCTTCATTAAGTTCATTTCTAACATCTTTAATATCTTCATCATAATATTTTACTTCAGGTAGATTAGCAATCTCTTCTGTAAGAGCACTAAAATACCCATCAAAGATATCTTTGGTATCAGTATTCTTTCTATTAAATTCCTTTACTTCTGCTTCAACTCTTTGCTTTAATACATTTAAGTTGCTGAGTATATTCTTCTTTAATTTCCTATCATCATCCTTAAATGAATGTCTTACATTGTTTATACTTAAAGCAGACTCTCTTAACTCTTTGTATATCTTATCTTTAATCTCAGTTAAACTCTTAGTTAAGGTATCAAATTCATTCTTAGATTCAAATTCCTTTACTTCAATAGTCTCTGCAATAGCATTAACTTCAGCGTTAATCCTATCTCGAATGGTCTCTAAGTTATCATGTACCTTAACAAAGTCATCATCAATTACACCAAAGGTCTTACCAATCCAGGAGAAATCTGGAACTTGATTGACCTCATTAACCCACTTTGGAAATACGGGTATAGATTCTTTTACTGCAAGAATGTCTTCTTTAAGAGATTCTAGATCTGTCTCATAATACTTTACTTCAGGAAGATCTACTATATCCTTCTTAATACCATCAATTCTATTCTGAAGACCTTCTAGTTCTTCTTCATAGTATTTTGGCTCAGGAAGATCCTTTACTTCTTCTCTTAAGGAAGCAATCTCATCATCATAATATTTTATTTCTGGTATCTCTGGAGGTTCTGGTATCTCTGGGATACTATTCCTAACCTCTTTAACTTGTTCTGTAAGTCTCTCTAATTCTTCGTCGTAATATTTAATCTCTGGTATATCAGGGATGTCCTTTCTAACATCACTAATAAGTCGTAATACTTCTGTGAGATCTTGTGCTTCTGCTACAATCTCTTCTTCTACTTCTTCAACTATCTCCTCTTCTTCCTTTTCGACGAACTCTTCAATAGAAGGTAATTCTTGTTCTTCTATTATAAACTGATCGACTGAGGGTAATTCACTCTCTGGTAAATTATCTATCGACGGTAACTGGTCCGACATTGTATGGATACTAAAAGTACTTCGGGATTTCTCTCCCAAAGTTATTTAGAATCTTTAGGCAGTCCAGACTTTAATAGTTTTTGTAACTCTGCAGTTGACCCAACAAACAGTGCATTATTAACAGTATTAGGTCCTTTAACTTTAGTCTCTTCTTCTACATCCTTTAATTTCTTCTGGAGATCCATTAACTTATCAGTTGCATCAGAGACACTCTTAATTAACTGTCCTGCAACTTCATATGCTCTAGGCATCTCACTCTCTTGAGCAAGTTCTAAAATACCATTAATTGCTTCCTGACCCTTCTCTATAATACTGTAAAGATTACCACGAGTATACTCATAGTCCTTATCAATATCAGTCTTAGTAAGTCTATCAGGTTTTTGCTCTGGAGTTATACCAACCTTTTCTGCTGGAACGATAGTTGACTCAACATTAAAAGCATCATCTAGATTAGTCATTTTCATTAGAATAATTCAGCATCTTGTGTATATTCACCACTGAATCCGAAGTCATCACCAAGTTCAATGAGAGCATCATCTGCAGCAGTAATACCTTTGATTTCTGATCCATTTACATGGGCAGCAGCAACTCTACCATCCTTACCTCTTTCAACAGTAATCTTATTGCTGGTAATTTTGGTAATATACATTTCTTCATCATCAACATCAACATAGGTCTTAACAGTAAGAGCAGTACCGTCAGTTACATTCATAGTTGTCTGAACTTCATCAATGTCCTCTGTGAGATTCGTAAGAATATCACCCGTATAATCCTTAGTTGCTCTTGGAGTAACAGAGTATGTAACATCTCTTTCAACAGACTTGGAACCACCAGAGATGTAATTGATAGAACTCTTCTTGATGATATCGGATGTAGCAGTAGAGACAGGACCAAATAGGTATGTCTTTGCACTAAATCTTAATGTATAAAGTAGAACTCTACGAGTAGTAAAGTTACCTTCATATTGATCATCCATTGTAACGTTCTCTAGAACGATTGGAATATCTCTCTTCTCTTTAATTGTTTCTACTAACTGTACTGTTAGATTATATGATGGTTGGAAATATGGTAATATCTGTTCGACAATCTGTAGTGCATCATCATTCAATTTAGTCATAACACTCAATTCGAATTGCATGTTATAAGGAACAGGCATATATGCCTTTTTAGTTTTACTTCCTTGTCCTGTAGTAGGATCTTTAACAGTAATTTGTTGAGTTGTAGTTACCTTCCTAGATGAATCATATGTAAGACCAGTAAATTCAAAGGACATCCTTGGTAAGGTCATCGCAGTTCTCTTATTGAGATCTGGTGATTCTTCTAATCTTGCTAAAAACTTTTGGGTAGGTCCATATGCCAGAGGCACCTTTACAGTAGAATCTGTTTGCTTAATAGTAATATCATTGAAAAGAGTACCAAAAGAAATGATAGTCTTTCTAAAAATTTCGTTATAAAAATACTCAAACATAATTACAGTCCTGACAGTTTATTTATGGTGTTCCAAATGGATTGCCTTCAGAGAAGTCTAAAATATTGTCTGCAGCAACTTCAAATTCATCATTATCTCCATATCCGTCATCAAAGTTTGTTAAGTCAATTAACCTTATAACACGGGATGCACCTGATGTAGAACCTGTAAGAGTCTCTTCTCTAGCAAAGGTTCCTTCAACACTAGATATCTCAATTTCATTTGACGTAGAATTCCAAGTTCTTACTCTTGCAGTAGCACCACTAGTTCCTCCAGTTACAACCTCATTAAATGAGAAGTTTCCAGTACTTGTTCCAGTAGGAGCAGCAATAACCATTGTTGGTGGTGTAGTATAACCTGCACCAGCATTACTGATGTGAACAGCAGATATAGTACCCGCGCTGCTTACGACTGCTGTAGCGGCAGCAGAGACCGTTGAGAGACCTGTAAACGTAATGTTTGGTGATGTAGTATATCCAGAACCACCACCAGTAACAGTAACAATACCTATCGTACCATTCGCCATATATGATGTAACAGCAAGACCTGTTCCTCCACCACCATAGAACGCCATATCAGGTCCGGTAGTATATCCAGAACCAGGATTAACTAGGTAAACATTCTGAACTACACTCTTATTACTATATGCTGATGCAGCACCAGAACATACAACAAGTCCTCCAAGTAGATATGCAGTACCTACACCAGTTACTCCACCTGCAGGAGCAGATGAAATTGCAACTCTTGGAGCATAGGTGTAACTATTACCTCTATTGGTTATATCAACGTATTGGATACCACCATGTACCTGTGTAGTAACACAAGTTGCTTGTTCAGCATCTCCAACAAGAGTTAGCATCTGAGTGCTTCCAATAACAAAGTCTTCGCCATCAGCACCTTCAATTGCCTCTAGGGTATCATCAATCTCGTCAACACCAGTATCGATAACCTCGTCTTCGTAACGGAAGAGTTCACAACGCAATTCATAAACATAAGTATTCTTAAGTTGATAGAATGGTTTCTCGTGCTCTACATACTTGATTTCAAATAAACGATCACCAAATGGGAAATAGATTAAGTCTCCTTCCTTTGGTCTAGTCGATAGTTTTATATTAGATTCGTTCTTCATTAAAGGAGAGATATAAGTTTCAAATCTTTCCTTGGAAATAATTAAAGTTACTTCATTAGTTGCTTGAATACCAAACTTTGATAGCAGTGTAGGATTATCTCCATAACCATCAAAATTATCAATATATGCTTCTATAGGATATGCATCCTCAAATGAAGATGCATTTACCTCTCTTAATACTGAATCAGAAGAAACATACTTCCTAGGCATATAGTGTACATCAACACCATAAATTTTCAACTGCTCATTAATGAGCGATTGAACTAAACTTTGTTCACCTGGTGAACCTTGTTGAAAGAACGGGTTAAGTACCATGTTAACCTATCATATCAAGTGGTGGAAGTTCGTAAGTGTTAGACATCATTTCTGCGATGACTTCCAATTCCTTTTCTGCGTCATCATACATTTGCCTACCATTTAACTCGACCCCACCAGGTAATTTGACCCCTTGGAATTTAAGTAAATTTTGTCCCCACTGCTTTTTAATCTTAGCAGTAGCATATTTTTTTAGGAATGAATCATTCCATACTCTATTATAATCATCTGGATGCAAAGACCTATAACATTCCATTACTAAGAAATCATTTTCTCTAAGACTTGACCAATCAATATCAAGATATAACCTATCCATTCTCTGGTTAAATCTTATTTGCTTTTGTGTAGTCAATGCAAAATCAAGGTCTTCAAGGAATGTCTTAACCATTGCATATGATAAGATTTCAGTAGAACCCCAATAGTAAATATCATTCAAGAACATCTGATATTTAACACTGAACATATTGTTAGTAACAGTATTAGCACCATCAAAGTGCATTACTTTTGTTACACCAATAACAGATGGAGGAACCTGTAGATAGTTACTAGTCTCCGTCCAACTAAAGGTAGTAGTACCACCATCAATAGTTGCCTCTGCTGTTGTAGTAACTATTCCTACATTATCTGTTCTACCGTCTCTTGCTCTTCCTCTTTTAATATCAGTTTCAGTTACCTTATACTTCATAAACATTTGGATGGTTCCATCAAAATGTCTTTCTTGAAAATACTGAATAGAATCGTCTAGTATATCATCTATCTGTTCGTCGGCAACATTAATCTCCAGCACCGGAGCACCTAATTGTCTCTTACAGTAAGTAACTAGTTCTTGGCGAGTGGATGGTTGCATTAATACAGTTCCTCTGTTTTATTATTTATAGTGCAGTAGAGATGCCTTGGTTAACCATTACATTTCCGCTAACAATTCTATAAACTGTAGCACCTGAACTAACATTAATATCATATACATATCTTCCTTCATTTAAAGTTCTTGTTTGAGCAGCAGTTAAGGAGGCAATGAACTTACCATCAGAAGCACTTGTAAATCCAACAGTAAATGTTGCATCAGCAGTACTATAGGATGCACCAATAGCAACACTCTTAACCATTGCACCAGCACCAGTCCAAGTATTACCTACACCAGCAGAACCAGTATAAAAGTCAAAATTACCATTAGAAAGATTCTCTACTTCAAAATGCTGTCTAAAATTAGAACCAGCATTGATTACCAAGTTAGCACCGTATGCAACACCTGAATCTGGGTCAAAAGTAAACTTTTTAGTTGCCATTGACTAATTCCTTTAATAGAGATTTAATTTCATTAATTTCACCTTTCAAATTATCAAGATCTTCTTTCATAGTAACCTCACTGTCTTTTGCTTCATTAGCAGCATCACGACGAGCAATATACTCTTCATATTCTCCTACGTTGGTATTAACTATACCATTTGACCTAGGATCTCTAAGAAGATTCTCATGATCTTTTACTTTTACAAATTCCATATTATGCTAAGATAACAACTCGAAGACTGTTTATTCTAGGACAATAAACCTGGTTCGTTCCTGCAAGAACAATTTTGATCCTATAGGTATTAAACTTAGGAAGATCCTTTGCTGTAAATGTGAGTTCTGTAAAGTCCAAACCACCAGAGTCAAATCCATTTGCACCATTAGGTGATGTAAAGACATCTGTACGTCCATCACTTCTTTCTGGAATCATGATTTGACCCTTATTGTCCAAATTCATATATCCTGGGAAAGGAACGAACTGTGGAGTAAAGTTTGGTGCATCAGATATTGCATAGAATGCCCTAATGTCACTGTATACATTAATATGGGCGTTAAGTAAAATCTTTATTTGAGTCGCACCAGAAGTCAAAATATTCTCTTTAGAGATATATTGACATGCAGTTGGATCTGCGAACACACTACTTATTCTAGGATCAATAGCATAGTCTGCCACTGGAGCATCTATTCTATTAGAAACTAAAATAGCATTCATTCTTTGAGTATCAATTATTGGAGATAACCTACTATCACTGGATTGTAATTTAACTCTTAATCTAAATGACCTGTCACCTTCAAACTGATTTATTATACCACTTGATGTTTCATTAATTCTTGATGCAATCAATCTTGAACTATCCAAATAATTTGACTTATTCAGAGTAATAGATTCCCATCCCTCATCTGCGAATGGAACATCTTGTCCATCACCAGTACCGTCTCCAAGACTTGTACCTGTAACAGTTTTTATTTCTGCATTAGCAGTTGTTCCAGGAACAGTTATGTTATGAACCATTGGAGAGATAATCTCAAATGGCATATTTTGAGTTGCCTTAGAATTAAATCCACCAGCAGACTTTGTATCATTAACATATAGTAGAGGGAAACTCTCACTTGTAGTTCTAGCAATTCCAGTAGCAGATGTGAAATCTAATTTGAGAGTATAACGATCATATGATATAGGAGCAAATCCTGTTGCATTCATTACATTATCATCAACATGATTGAAGTTGTGAGTTGTATTGAATCTCCTTAGAGATACTCCACCCAACTCATACTTAGTAACGAATGCTCCTTCTAAATGATTCTCAGCAAGTGTAGAATCTTGCTTTCTTGTAATTCCTGTTAAAGTATTACCAGAAGTACCAGTATACTTAACAACCTCATTTCCAATCTTCACATATCCTGGGTTAGATACTGCAACACCAACATTCTCAAAAGTAGCAAAATTACTACTACTATCAATAGATATTGTTGAAGTAGAACTAGAATTATATGGAGAACTTAACTTTGTTGGTGGAACATCAGACTCTATATCAGAAAGAGTTACATAATTTGTTTCATGATACATTCCATGATTCTTATGATCAACAATGAAATGAGTTCCATCGTGATAACCAGTATCAGTATCATCAACTATTTGGATATTTGTAGGTAGAACATTACCACCAAATCCATTCATTGTCGTACCAACACCAACGCTGCTGGTATACATCATAGTCTTACCAACACCAGTAGCAAAGTCTCCTTGAATATTATCTAATATTAGTTCATTTGTGCTAGCAATAGAAACAATTGACATTCTGCAATTAATTCCTAAGTTAGTATTAATACCAACAACATCACCAACTTGATATCCATAACCAGAAGTTGATACTGCTGCTCCTGATATATTTCCATTTAAGATAGTAACAACAGCAGTCGCATCCTTACCGTTTCCAGTTATAGTTGAAAGAGCAACACCAACAACGGTTGAAACACCACTTGCAGGAGTATATCCAAATCCAGCATTTATAACTGCTAATGCTCCAGTTGCAACACCAGCATTTGCAACATAATTTCCAGTTGCTTCAGTTTGATCTTGATATATTGTATTACCGAAATCTAAATCTATATTACGACCCAATGTTGTTCCTAAACCAACTCTAACCTTTCTTGAGTTTAAGTTGATTGAATTTGGTCTTAATGTTGGAATCTGTTTGTTTCCTTCAGAAAGAATTGGGTTATAAAGTTCTAATGTACCTTCTGTTTCAAACTCTGCTCTATAAAGAGTGAACTTAAGATCTTCCCATTGACTTGCATCCCAAGTAGAAGCGTTCTGTGATTTGAATAAAGAACCCAAATATGGTTGCTGCGAAATAAATTCATCAGTTACTAAATCTGCTTCACCAACTCTTGAAATAAAGACCTTATATTTGGTAGACCAGGAAGCAAGAGTTATTGCATAATCCATGCCTGGTTCCATATAAATTGGTGCTTTAAAATTAATCCTAGTTGGAACAGTTCCATCTGCAGAAAGATTAATGTCGTCTGGTGGTATAATAACCTCAGAGAATGGTAAAATTTTCTGTGTCGGTACTCCACCTTTCATTGTCCTTAACTGGAATGTCATAGGAATATCCATGTCATCCTTAGTTTGGAAGAATACATCAGCACTAGTAAGGAATACACCAGTCTCATCAAGAACTTGATATGATTGAGCAAGTGGGTCATACCACTCTCTAACTGCTTGTTCTGTTTGAGTTGTACCAATTACTCTACTACTAACTAATTCACCAAGAGGACCACTGTCTCTTCGTACATCTTCTGATTGAGTTTCATTTTTTATTTCAACTCTTGCGTTCCTAACAGAAATGATATTTTCCTGTACTGTTTCTAAAGTTCCACTAGCAGTATAATTTTCTTCACCAAGTGTTTCTGTAGTATCTTGATCATTGGTTGTATTATCAATTAATGTAAATGTCTTTACACCAGTTTCAAATCTTGGATGAATTGCAGTGTTAGGATCGGGAATAAAGTAACTTCCAATTAAAGTAGCACCCAAATCAGGTACTAATCTCCTATTGGTAACTTCTGCAATAGCACCACTGGTTTCACCAACAAGTTGCATTCCAGTTTCTGCCCAACCAAAGTAGTCTCCTTGTGCTTGTGCAGATAAAGAGAATGTATCAACATTTAATATTGATGATGTTGAAGAATAAGTTGCTGGAATATTATTACTAGTAGCACTTCCTTGAAGTTGCGTAATTCCAGGAGTTCCTAAGAAACTCTCAATAGAACTTGCTGCAGTCTGTGAAGTATATGGATTATTTGTAAATATACTTGTTGGTGCATTATAAGGGCCTTCCTTATGATTGGATTGTGCAACTCTAAATCTAATATTTGCATCTCCTGAAGTCATATTGCCTATAACCTTTTCTCCAACCTGGAAAGTACCAGATTTCATCGTTATCTCTAACAACTTAGGAGTACAATATTTTTCTACTTTAATACCATCAAAGAAAGGATACACTCTTGTTAAAGGCTTACACTTCTTAGCAACAAACTGAACATTCCTAGAACGCATAATAGGAATAACTTCTCTGTTTACAACCTTATCTCCTTGAGACTCCATATCAAACTGTTCTGTAATAGAAGTTCTAGTACCAGTACGAGTCTTTGTTCCAGTATCTACAGTAGACCTAAATGTTTCTTCAACAACGTTGTTTGTAATAACATTTACCCAAATTCTTGAAAGACTCCTATTGCCACCACCTTGGACATTTTGAATTCCATTTGCTTCTGCAGCTGCGGCAAATCTATTTCCATGGTTTCTAAACCAATCACCACTAAGAGAACTAGATCTTCCTCTCCAAATATCACTTCCCACCCGCACTCCAGTTTGGACAAGTCTTTCTCTAGTAACTGTACTAACTTCTTGACCAGTCCAAACAGTTTCCCAAGAGTTCCATAGCATTGGACCCATACCAGTTTGAGGGTCTACATTAGGATTATCTGCCATTGTTTGAGCATAATTACCCTCAGTTTGAATAATTTTAGCCTCAATTCTTGCAGTATCTACCCATGTATCAGATGCTGGAGTTAACTCCATAGACATCTGCCAGAAACTTACTAAGAATGGAGTAATACTTTCTGCTCTAGTAGCAAAAGATTGCTTTAACCATTCAACTTCAGTATAATCTAAAGTAACAACATCTCCAGATTTTTTAATATTTGTTCCTTCTGGTTGTAAGAATGCTTTATCTTCTGAATCAGATACCCCTTCAACTGGACCAGTCTGCAAATCAATAGAATTTGTATAGTGTTGTGGTCTCAATTCTTTATTCTGCATATCAATACTATTCTTGATATCCAAACCACTCTCTTGAGGTAAGAAACTAGTAAAGTTATCAACAAAGAATCCAGATTTAAAACTATTAAGTCCATTTGCATCTGGAACAAACATATTTGAAGTATTTGTCTCAAGAAGAGATAGATTAGTATAGTATTCTAAATTCTTAATTCTATCCTCAAGTTTTTTAATATCGGACATCCGATATCTCTTATGATTCAAGAATTCTATCCTTGTACCACCTTTTGGATCAATCATATATGGCAATAATTGAACAGTAGCAACCTCTATTGCATCATCGATTACTACTGGTTCTGTCATCTTTTCAGATGGATCCCCATATTGGATTTGGAATTTACCTTCTTTAGTTAAGAAAATTCTATCAATTCTTCCAACATAATAATCAAAATCGGTAAGAATTACTTCATTTGATGCTAAGATATTAGCAGCTGAATTTCCTGCTCCATCAAACGTTCTACCATAGAATTCTAATGGTGATCTTACATCTTCAGCAACAGTGTAATTAGATACTTTTGGTCTAATATCAATTAAATCAGTATTTCTAATTCCATTTACAGACCGAATATCATCAATATAGTGCATATTATCATAAGAATTCTTTGTAGTAATATCACCCTTATCTGATGTATCATAATAACCATTTGCAAAGTATACTTTCAAACTCTTTAATGGTTTTCTAGCATTTACTTTCCTTGTAATAGTTCCATAATTATAGAAAGTTCCCTTTTGTCCACTATCAAAAGTAAAGTTTGAAGAAACATTGGGACTCCCAGTTACCAATACAGATGCAATTGCTTCTAGTTTTGAATCTTCAAATGTAAGTGTTTCTCCTGTAGTAAACTCACTTCCATTTAAACTAATATATGAAATCTGAGTATCACTAACCCTTTCTGCATATATTGCTATTGCACCAGATGACTGTCCAGTAACCTTTTCACCTACAGATAAGTCAGATGTTTTTCCACTAGGTCCAGTTATAGATGCCAAAGTAAGTTTTGGAGCAGATGGTTCTGAAGTATCATCAGATTCAAAAACAGCATGAATTTTTATAATATCTGCACAATTTAATGAAATTTCTTCATCTTGAACTTTCGTACCATATGGGAAATTACCATAACTCAATCCATCATTTAATGTTGTTGCACCAACACCAGATCCAACAAGATTTGATTTGTTGATAACAACAGTATTTACTTTATTCTTTCTCTTTATCTTCGCTGTTGGTTTAGTTTTTACTAAAGTTGCAATTAAAGTTGCATCTTCATTATTACTTAAATCAACTCCAACATTACTAATTAATAGTTTATTATTTGAACTAGTAAATGTAAACTTATCTGCTGTTAATATTTCATAAGTACCATCTGCCCGTATTAACGTATATCTATCGTTACTGAATGGTTGGAATGTTTCATTTGCACCAGCATTAATTGTTTCTGATAATGCATTAGTTGATGCATTAATAACAACCGAAATGGGTTTTCTAATAACCAATACGCTATCAGTTAAATCTACATTAGAGATTAACTGCCTTGGCATTCTAGTGTATAGAGTATTATCCTGTTGACCACCTAACTTAGTTTGTATAAGAGTTAAATCAGGTACACTAACTGTAGCAACTCCAACTTGAGGTAGATAACCATCAGCAACACCACTAACAGTAGTAATACCAGTTACATTAATATAATTTGTGCTAATACCAGTAACTTTTACAGTTGTGACAGTATTTCCCGCTCCAAGAGTCGAGTTTACCGCAGTTCCACTAAAAGTAAGAAGATCATTTACTCTTAAAACTCCTCCTGGGAAAAGTGGATTAGTAGCAGTAATTGTACTAATTCCAGATGCAGTATCTCTTGGACCAACCTTAGCATCTCCTATAGTCCATACGTTTTCTTGGACAGTATCTGCATTAAATGTTCTAGCAAATCCAACATTCCCTAAATCAGGACCACCGTAAATTGACTTAACATTCTCTAATCCATAAGATGTTATTGCAACTGAAACACGAGAATCTTCTATACCATCAAATATAAATGGTTCATTTGGTACAAATTTTCCTTCTGTCTGATAAAGAACCAATGATGTAGAAGCACTAACAGCAGCATTTAAGAAACCAGTAGCACCACTATATTTTCCTTTTACAAATGTTGGTACAGAAAGTGTAGTTGCTTGATTTAATGTTACTTTAGTAAATGTATGAACATCATAAAGAGTAAGATCCCATTCGTTTGCATTCGTAGTTAAACTATTAAATGAACCACCATTTAATGAATGATCATAAACTCTACCAACACCAATCGCTTCACCATCTGCTGTTCTTCTAGTAGCATTAACTCTCTGATCCCTTAAACTAACAATATATGTGTTACCAATACCTACTTCAGGTAAACCATATGTACCATTGACTTGTAATTGTCTTCCAGTATTATAATTTATTCCTTGCTGATATAATGTTTCTGATGTTCTTGGTTTTGGACAATCTAAGTATGTAGTACTAATTGTCTCTACTTCATATCCTTTTACAAATGCTTTTCCTGGAGAAATTGCATACTGTGCAAGATCTTCAGATGCTAAAGTTCCTTGATATGAAAATTCACCTTTATCATATACACCACCATTTCCCATTCCATCATTTAAAGATTCTTTTGGTGTTACAGAAAATGATTTAGTCGTATAATCACCAGACTCCGAATATGTTCTACGAGCAAGTTCATCGCCAATCATACTATATTGAGTACTCTTGGTTTGTGATCTCAATACTCCATTTTTAATTTCTGCCAATTCAACAAAATTAGCATCATTAAAGTCATCTATTGGTTTTGAGAATAGACTACACTTAATTCTAAGCCGATCTGCTCCAGGAGCAGCATAATTATTGAATCCCTTTGAGTTATCAGTTAAAGATTCATCTTCATCAGAATTAATAACCTCTTCACTAACCTTTAAACCGACTCTACAATTTGGAGAATTGTCATACTGACTTACTACAATTGTTTCATCTTCTACATTTACAAAAGTTCCTCTTACAAAATAAACACCACTTGTTATTGAAAATGCTGATCCTTTAGATGATGCATCTGTTGTAATTGCAGAAGCAAAAGATTCACCAGAAGGTATAAATGGATTATTTTCAGGTCCTGTAAGAATATCTGTATCTGCTGTTAAAAGTTCCCCATTTAGAAACTCTTTTACTTCAGCACCTTCTACACTACCTGTTGAAATATATGAGATATAAAGAGTTAAACTTCCACGTTCAGACTCACTTGATTTTAATATCTTATCAATAATTGCAGTTACACCAGATTGTAGTCCAACTATTTTTCTTTTTTCTAATTGCTCAATATAATAATCTACAGGAAATCCTAAATGAGTATTATTTATTTCTACAGCATGATAATTCCTAGTATATGCAGTATTACCAGGAATTACCTTTGCACCTTCCTTGAAAAAATGTTGACCAAATTTATCTACTTGATCCTGCAGAATCGACTGCAAACCAGTCAATTCTCTTGCTTGAACCGGATAACCTGGCTTAAAAAGAACCTTATGATAATTACTGTCCGCTTTAAAATCGTCGAAATACGGCGAAACGTTTAGATTGGTTTGTTGGGCCATAGTTAGTTAGAACTGCAGTATAACTTTAATGTCTTCTTTCTGATTAGAAGATCGCTTAATAGCGGGACGATTATCAAGATAAATGATATCTCCAGAATATTTGGTAACTTCTGGATTCGACAAACCTTTTGTGAAAGACTGACCAAGGTAATATGTTTTATTATTTATTGAGGTTGAGAGACCGCTAAATGAAGTAGAAATCGTCAATCCTGAAGTAGTACCAACAATAGCAAAAGTTCCACCTTCTGCAATACTTGCACTAAACCTTGTTATCTCATAACCATACTGGGGATCCGTAACCGCAACTCCAGCAGTTGTTGATGTAGTGGTGGTAAATCCTGCCATAGTTCTATCTTGCCAATACTTTAGAACTCCAGTAGTTTGGTCGTAATTAACAACCTTACCAATAGCAGTAACACCAGTACCTGTCGTTTGAGTGATAACACTATCAGCAGTAAAGGTAGCAGAACTGTATCCAGTACCTACTAAACGCATCGCATAACAAGCACTTGCCTTATCTATAGTAAGTATTGAAGAAGATCCATATGATTTTGGATTCTCAAGAATTCCTATCCTAGCAATCTCATTTCCGGTTATAAAGTCTGGGTTTTCTGCATCATTCTCAATTCTGGCATACATTAATGCATTAGTAGCACCTAATTCACGGTAAATATTTTTTCCATGACCACCTTGAGGTGAAATAATTACATCAAGAGTAGGCCAAGTATCTGGTGTAGGAACGGATCCTGCTGCCAAATCAACATTACCATAAGTATAACCAGATCCTTCATTAGAGATAGTTACACTTTCTATTGCTTGGTCGGAATTAATTACAACAGTACACTCTGAACCACTACCATCCCCTTTAATTGGAACTCTAGTATAAGTTCTGTTTGCCGTTCCAATACCTGTTCCCCTATCTTTAATTACAACAACTTTAATTCCACCATCTACTGCATTATCTCTAACTCCAGCATCATTAGTATTATTTTCCCAATCAGCAGGAACTGGCATATAGTCAGTTGAATCAAATTTAATTAGATCTGATGGTTTAATTGTATAAAGATACTTCCAAATATATCCATCTCCACTAGTTCCACCAGCCCTTGGTTCTAAATCTGTAAATGTTGGTTCATCCAAAGATGGTTTTCCATCAGGAGTCTCTGGAGTAGTACCGTTCTGTAAGCAAATATAAACTCTATAGTCGCTATTAATTATATAATAATTTGCGGAATATAATGAAACACCATTTGAATTCTTTGGAACATTCGAAATACTATAATCTGGCCTATAATAATCATATGTAGAACCAGAAGACCACGTAACTTTTCTTACAACTTGCTTTACATCACTCGATGTGATTTTTTTCATACCAATAATGGTATCCCAATACGCATTATGCCTATCCAAATTATCAGTAGGACTTGGAGGACTATCATTCCAGTCATCTGCAATAGATGTTGGATTAGGAAGACCTACAAAAGCGTAGTAAGAATTAACCGAACTAGAAACTCCTGAAACAAAGTTCTTTGCATTCAATATTCTAATTTGATCAGTTATGATAGCAGACATTGTTTAAACAGAGTTTTTACTTATTTATTAAAGACACCACGAGGATATAGTTGACCTGTAGTAGGTCTTCTACCAGTTAACCATCCAGGGACAGTTTCTGTATACATGGATTCAGTAGATACTCCAACAGATCCTGTAGAACTTAGTACTAAATTACCAGGAACACCTGCAGTATGAGCATTGAGACTAACATCACCTCTCCTAATACTAGGAGACCATAATGAAGTTGCAGATGCTTGAACTGCTTGCGCTGTTGATGCTACACCAACTTGAGCAGTAGTTTTTGTACCACTCAGTGATGAAGTGTAACTATAATTCGCCATTAGGTAGTCCTCGCACAGAATGCGACTCCACGAGTTCTATTGGTTTGGTTATATGAAGCAGTAATAACGGTATAAACCTCACTACCACTAACAGTTATTGTATCCCACATTTGAATTAAAGCATCTGGAGATGAATAATCAAACTGAACTAATGCAAAGTCATCTGGTATATAATAAGGACAAGGAACAAGTTTAGTATTAAGAGGAATACCCTTAATTACTGCACCATAATTTGCACTAGTACTTACAGTATCTGCTAATTCAGAATTAACTGTTGCACCACCACGACCCCTATTCATAAGGTTTGCAGCATTTGAGTTGTTCCTATAATAGATTCCAATCTCTTCTGCACTACCTTGCTCATCTGCAGGAACTGCTTTATAAACAGAATCCTTATAAGGAACAGCAGCGTCAGTTGAAGAATATACTGGATAATAACCAAATTCTGCTACCCTTCTATTAGCATAGTAACCATTTGATCCCAAATAGGTATCACCAACACCCCATGTTCTGAAGGTTAATTCAGGTTCAGAAGTTGCTCCTACAAGGATATCAGTACGACCTCCAAGATAAACATAATCCAAATCCCAAATACTATTAGTAAAGTTATGAAGGATATATGTTTGATATTGCTTATCAGTAATATAGTTTGCTGATTTATCTGGATGCCTATATGCCATCACAGCGAAATTAGTATCAATTGCAGATCTAAAGATATTCAAATCTAATTGATAACTATTGGAACTAGCAATAGCATGTCCACTAGTTACACCACCAACAACATAATTATCATTTTGTGAAGCTGTTGTAGCATCATAATAAGCAGTAGTTATAACTGGTGTATGCCCCAAATCTAACAGGTAATTTCCTGCAAATCTGTTACCATATCCACCCTGTCTATCTTTCGTACTAGTATAAGCATTAGCATCATTTGGATAGAAAGAACTTCCAACCTTATAAACCATATTAGTATCACTCAACATCTGGAATCCACGATAAGTGACTCCATATTCCTTACTTGTATCAATACCAATTCTTGCTACTGCCCATGGATAAGTAGCACTATCTGAAATATCTTTCTTAAAGAACGCTCCTGTTGAACCAAATCCTACAGCAGTACCAGGAGAACCTGAAGTTGTTGCAATTCCAACAGTTATAGACAAATTAGAAGCACCATTAGCACTTCCACCTATTTCTGAAGCAGGAATAGTAACTACCTCTCCATCAGTATATCCAACACCTGGTCTATTAACTAACACATACCCTGGAATTGTTCCATCACTTGCTCTATCAATATAGAAGGATGCACCTGTTCCAATACCTGAAGATGTATACGGTCTACAATCGTAGTATGAGGTTGTAGCACTTCCTATATCACCACCACCAGAGTAGGTCGTAATACCTGTTACAATACCACTAGAAGTTGCTTCGTGCCATTGTAGATAGGCAAATCCTTGTTCTAGCTGCTGAATAACATCAGTCCGCCCATACCCGGAAGCTAGAGAAATAGTTGTCGTTGTAATCGCCATTTTACAATAGTTTTATTATGTTTATTTATTAAAAAATAGTTATACTTCTAATTGAAGTAATGTAATCGAATAATTCATGGTTGTAGTTACACCAGATTGGTTGGTTATTGCTGCAAAAACTGTAGTAGCAGAACCAGCATTTCCTCCCAAAGCATAGGGTGTAAAGTTCAAAGTAGTTGAACCTGCACTAACTGCAGCCTCAGCAATAACTCCATTACCAGCAACAGGATCTTCTCCTACGCTACGAGTGGAATCAGAACTTCTGGATGCATCGTCAGTATATAGACGTAACCACCCTGCTGTTGATAATCCAACTTTCAATAGTGCATATGATTTATATCCACTAAATTCAGTATTACCGATTCCATTATTATTAATAGATGCAGTAGTTCCTGTAAATTCATACCTGGATGTCATTAATCCAGAATTGGTTCCTGTAGCAGAGAATGTACCAGAAGTAGTTACTCCACTAATATTGACATTACTACTTAAGGTAGCAACACCAGAAACTCTTAAATAATCATCAATAACAACTTGACCACCTGCAGAATCTATTGTTAGATTCCCTGATGCCGTATCAATCTCATTGTCACCAGTAACACCAATTTGAATGTTGTCTATAGTAGCACCACCGTTGGCATCCAAAGCACCAGTTAATGTTGTAATACCAGTTGCTTTTAAGTTGGTAAATGTAGAACCCGCTGTTGTATCGATACCAGCAACGTTGTTACCCCCAGAGGCAGATACTGTACAAACACCCAAGTGAATTGGAGTAACAGTTAAGTTATCTCCAAAGTTGATTGTTCCTGCAGTACCAATAGCAGAATCGCTATCCTCAACAATAACACCAGAACCAGAACCAGTTACACCAGTCAGTCCTGAACCATCACCAATAAACTTCTGTGCTGTAACTATACCAGTAAATCCAGCATTACCACCATGTTGACCGATAGTGACTGCACTACCGACTAGAATTCCACCATTTGCAGTTACAATACCTGCAAATGAAGCAGCACCATTAGTTTGAACAGTAGCACCAGTGCCAACTTTAACTCCAAGAGTGCTGGTTTCAAAATTCTTGGTACCCGCATAATACAACTCAACTGCAGAACCAGATTCTGCTTTAATCAGAGTTGCATTGTTTGCTTGGTTGTTAACAAATAAAGTAGAACTTTGAAGATATAAATTACCAGAAGACTTTGTATCTTTGATGTAACTGTGGCTGCCATCATGCCAGATGTCTAAATCTCCACCAGCTCCGAATGATAGTTTTGCATCATCCTTAAAGTAAGCAGTACTACCAAATCCAACAGTAGCACCTGTTCCAGTAATAACCTTAGCATTAAAGGTAGCAGTTGCACCTACACTTATTTGGTTTATAACACTTACACCCGTTCCAACAGTATCAAATTGGGGTATATCGTTATGGAATAAAGTTACTCCCCCATCATCTTTAAATCTAGCAAGAGTCTCACCAGAACCGTAAATGACTATATCTCCAGTTCCAGAGTCCTGAATGTAGCTATCTGTACCATTATGATATATTTGTAGGTCCGTTCCCCCGCCGAAAATTGCCTTAGCATTATCTCCAAATTCTAGTTGATTCTGACTCTTATCCCAGAAAACATTAGCACTATCACCAGTAAAGGTTACATCATCACTAAATGTAGCAGTACCTGTTTGCTGAAGACTTGAATCTATTGTTGTTATACCAGTTATCTTAACAGTTCCATCAACCGTTAACCTTGATGTTGCAGTCGTCGTACCTACACCAACATTACTTACTGTGCTAATACCTGTAGAATTTTCATTAAAATATCCAACCCCACCACCAGCAGCAGAATTTATAGTAACAATACCTGTCGGTCCACCAGTAAGAGTAACATTATCTCCAGCAACAATCGAAGTAACAATTCCAGCAAGTAAAGTACTACCGCTGTTTCCACCACCTCTTAGCAGAGCGTAAACCTCATCAAAGTTTGCATTTATTTTACCAGCAGCAGACCTCAGGCTATCACCCGTCCCGTCGTTCGCGGCAGATCCAGTGCCTATCCCTTGCTTTGCCATTATTGAATAGTTTTAGTAAAAGTATTTATCATCTAAGTAGAATAACCAACTGTTTTCAATTTAGGTCTTCTGAATATCTGGTCACCTGTGGAGATACCAACAATTCCATCTTCACCATAATAGGTGTAAGAATTGGCAGCAAGTCTAGGTCCTAATATAATCTTACCCCAACTGTAATTGCCAAAGTATGCTTGACCATTGGTTGTCGTAGAAATTGTACCTGCGTAGACGTTACCACTTGCTTCATTATCAAGAGTTAATGATGTAGAATCCATTGTAATGCCACCCGAATCCCAGTTCTCAGTACCAATACCAGTTAAGACTGATGTATGGATCCTGGTAACAGATGTTGTACCAATTCCTAATACATGTCTCTCAATAATATCAGCACTACCAACTTGGAAAATAGAATCAACAAATTGTGTAGAGAATCCAATTACACGGTCATCAATTGATTTTGATGTAAATGGTGTCGCACCTATCCCAGCACCAGTATCAGCAACTCCAACATTAGAGTTATAAACAGTAAAGTAATCTGATGTAGTTATTCCACACTGTGTTACCGCTGTTCCTGCTATTGCTGCATCTCTTAAATGAGAATCTTCTGGAATGTAAAGGTCAAATACTAATTCTGGACCTGTTGTAGTACTAGTTGTACCGAATCCAACAATTGTTCCAGAATCTCCATTATAGGAGTCAATGCTATTATTTTCCCTAGTATATGTAGGTGGGCTAATCAGCACAAGAGGATGAGTTGTCTGTGAGTATCCAACACCACCATCATTAGTAATAGTGATTGATGTAACTACACCTGCAGTGATAGATGATGTTGCTTCTGCTCTTGCGGTTGTTCCTAATCCAACAGGATTCTGAATGGTAACATCAGGAGCAGATAGATATCCTCTACCACCAGTTGATATTGCAACTGATATAACTGTAGATCCTGAACCAATATATGCAGTTGCTGATGCACTAACTTTTACATCCTGCGATACTAAAGTAACACTCTTCTGGAAATCAGTACTTATTTCATGTTCATTCTGTTGGTCGAAGAATGGTCTTACATTATCAACATAACAAATTGTAGTTCCAACACCTACAGGTTGTATTAGATTTGCGTGTGGGAAGATATTAGCATCATATAATTCACGATCCTTTCCAACAATCTTACCATCAATATACTTGTCTTCAAGTTGCCTACACCAAGTAACAGACCTTGTGAGTTCACTATCTTCAATCAATCCAGGACCGAAGTATATGTTTGAATCAACTGAATTGGTAGAAGTAACTGTTTGAACTGTTCTTGTATCTTCCTGTAACCATTTCTTATCACCATTTACTCTAGAATCATATTCTAAACGCAAATCATCACCCTTCTTAACAGTTTCTATAATATCAACATCAACAACGTCACCACCACCAGTTCCTTTATAGAATATGAACTTCATAGTATCGCCATCATACATCCCATCATCTGAAGAACCTTTAGGTGCCTCAGTAAATGTTATCTGACTTCCTCCATTAAACTCATATCCTTTTCCAGGAACTTGTAGGATATCATTAATGAAGACGAGAAGAGTATCTTGAATTGTAATTAAAGATCCTTTCTTCGCTTGAATTGATAATACATTACCGTTAAGAGTAATTGGGAAGGTTTTTCTAACTCCATCAAATAGAGAAGTGAAATTATCAAGAACTTGAAGTTGTCCTACTGACCATCCAGTAAACACATCATAATCAGCCTCTTCTATTGTTAGTTTAAATTCGTTGAAACTAGAACTAGATGTTGTTGGAATTCCTGTTGTCCCAGTTAATGGTAAGGTTAGTATATGTCCGACATTATAACCATATCCAGTATTCTTAATTTCAAAGTCAATTACAGTAGAACCCATACTAACAACTACATCTGCAGTTGCTTGTAATCCACCTGTACCAGGAGAAGTTGAGCTATAAGTAAGAGGAATATCAGTATAAGAGAGAGGATCGTCAATTACAACATTCATTAATCTCTCAACACTTCCACTTCTTGCATATAGGTGCTGATATTCTGATTTACCACTATTAACAGTGAATGATTTAGTATCAATAACAGTAAGAAGGGTTAAACCATCTGCAGACCTATCAGTTCCTCTAGGAACTATTAATGCTTCCTGTATTGTTCCACCACTTTGATAGTATTTCGCAAGTGTTGCTATTCCAGCACTTATTGAGAGTTCTGTAACTGTTGTTCCAATTCCAACAACTTCCATACCACGATAATTATCGGTTGGTTTCCTTGGATAAGTATGGTTTGTAGCATTACCATTCTTAGTACAGTTGAAGGTTAATGAATCAGTAGCGATCTTAATATTTCTTCCAGTCCTTAAACTGTGACCCATTCCTACGTTAAGAACTAAATCACCAGTTACAGCATTATATGATGTAGCAGAATCTCCAGAACCAACAGCAACATCAAGATAAACAGTTGTTGTTATACCTACATTGAGGTTAATTGTAGTGGATGTAGTTGAAGCAATTGAGATTGCATTGTCTGATATAGGATCAGTAGATCTTGGATATGCGTGATAACTACTATTCCCATCCATGTCACAAGTAAATGTGATGGATTCATCTACAAGTCTTATACTTTGTCCAGTTAATAATCCATGAGCAGCATCAAGTGTTAATACAAGTACTCCAGATGAAGGTGTATATACCGCATTCGTAACATTATGTGTTGCAATAGGACTCGTTCCAACATTTACAGTGAAAGTATTGGTCGTGAATCCAGTAATTGCAAGTGAAGAATCATCAGCGATAGGATCATTTGCACGAGGATATGCATGATCAGTATTATGCTGATCCATCTCACAAGAGAATGTTATTGTACTCGTAGCAATTCCAACAGTATTACCAGTGTTTAATCCGTGACTAACAATTGTAAGAGTTAACTCACCTGTTACTGGATTATACTCTGCATCCGTAGGAGTCATTGTACCAACTCCTGCTGCAGTAACTCCACCATCAACTGCACTTACAAAGGTATGAAGATAATTTCCACCTGTTCTTACTCCTTCTTTCTGAGCATAAGCAAAGGTATGTGTATAATTACCACCAGAAACTATTGCACTGGTTGCTGCACTAACAAATGTGTGTGTATATTGATCATTCTCTCCAGCAGATCCAACATTAACTGTAATTGTTGATCCTTGATGAATCAGTCCGCTTGCTTTTGCTGATACAAATGTATGTGTGGTTGTATTGCTAGAAGGTGTATTGGTTAATACATTAACTACAAAAGTGTTAGTTGTAACACTAGAGACTGTTATCCACTCACCGCTAACAGGATCTGTTGCTCTAGGATACTCGTGCTGTGTTGCATGACTGTTCTTAGCACAAGTGAAAGTTAATGATTCGTCAACAAGTCTAACTTTATCTCCATTAGCGAATCCGTGACCTGCAACTGTAAGAGTTAATGCTCCAGATGTAGGATTGTATGATGCATTTGATACAGTATAAGCAGTACCATCACTTGTAATTTCGACAGAAGTATCATATGCTTGATCTTTTCCGTGTGGATAGTAATCAGTAGTAAGACCAGAATGACCAGTAAATCCTAATCCAGTTAAGATGGCAGTATCACCAACCTTCATCTTATGACCATATCCTATATGACCACCACTAGAATAAGTATGTGTTAATGTGCTAATACCAGCAGTGAACTTAATAGCAGTAGGACTAGGAATACTTACTATAGTAAATGTATCTCCTGTTGCAGTATCTGAATTAGGCCAAGTAGTTGAACCATAATCAACACCAGAACGAGCAATTCCAACATTTAATCCAGCAAGAGTGAAACTTCTACCAACACCAGTTGCATGAGCAAAATTATGAGGTGATGTTAATGCGACTGTACCGACTCCAACTGCATTATCATATGAGAAGGTTGAAACACCTACAGTACTCAACCCAACACTTACGGTCATGATACCGCTTGCTGCTGTGAAAGATGCCGTTGATATTGACAGAGAACCTGCATAATTACAGGTCATTGCTAATCCACTAATCTTAATCTCATCACCAACCACTAATCCGTGTGGTTTGAATGTTGTAATTGTAGTAATACCAGTTATTGAACTATATCCAGCATTAATAATATCTCTTGGAGTGTAAATTATTCCAGTATTCGTAATCGCAATTCCAGTTATATGACCATCCACAATCTGTGCGGTACCCATTCCGATGAATGAAGACCTGTCTAAGTAACTCTGAGCATCTAAATTGCTTGATGTTTGTATTGCAACATTAACTGTTTGAAGACCAACTCTATATCCAGAACCAGTATTTCCAATTGATATTGCACTAATTGTACCAGCAGAGGAAACAGTTACAGTTGCACCAGCAGATATTAAAGGTTGGTATCCAAATCCATCAGTTGAACTAACAGAAACGATAATACCACCAACAGGAATATTTGCATTATTTGGATCAAATCCAACAGAACTTGCACTACCAGTGAAGGAAATTGAAGAACCACTTCCAACTTCACTCATTGTGTAGTTGTTAACTGCTCCTGGACCTTGGAATACACCGTTGATTATAATGATTGCATTATTAGTAGCAACTCCAACAACATCTGCCTTATCTACTGTTAATGGGAATTCTTTATCATATCCAGTAAATTTATTAGAAATATCGTCATAAAGATAGTTCTTTGTATATGTTTCCGTAGAACTATTCTCTACACCAGAGCGCATAAAGACTCTACCTTGGAAACTAGATGCAGTAGTAATACCCAGATAATCCCGTTCATCTGGTGGATTTGTCGTAGATCCAATAGGTTGTTGACCGTGAGGTGGTTCAATAAAGTGTATTTCATTCTCAACAATATTATAATGACCCCTAATCTTCTGAACTATTTCTCCAGTAGCAAATCCGGCCTGAGTGGTTCCTAACCATCCACGTCTAACTTTAATCTGATTTGTTGATCCGATACCAACAGAAAGTATCTTCATACATTCTATCGTATTACCACTACCAACCTGAATATAATCTGCTCCAGCAAAGGACGATATACCAGTAAATTTAATAACATCCTGAGATAATGCAGCAGTATCTGCTAGAGTTGTAGTAACCGATGTTCCAGCAATTGGAGACTGGATCATATTATCAACTAACATCAGAACTTTCTGGTTTGGATTAGTTGAAGTTAATGAGTGTGATGTTCCAATACCAACACTAGTAAAGTCTAATTCAACTGGATTTGATGCTAATGCATCTGCAGCATTTCTTGCAAGTTTAATTATATTCTCACTTTGCTTAATAACAAAGACTGATGATGGTGTTTGAGTAGTTGATCCAATACCAGTAAAACTAGTATTTGCAATACTAATAGCATCTGTACCAAATCCAGATGAAACTGAATATTTAACTTCCTCTCCAGTTACAAAGAAATGGTTTGGTAGTTCAATAGTATTATTAGTAAGATCAATGGTTGTTGCATTTGATCCATCAAAATTTCTCTTAAAGATATCTTCATTCTTATACTGAAGATTAAATCTCTTCTTAACGGTATTCTCCGTTCCTTCATATATCGAACCATTTGTTTCAATAGTTGCATTATTAAATTCTTTTATCGTATCACCACCTAATTCTCTATCACCAGGAGATACATTAGTATTCTCATCGACCCTCATAGCATTCATGAAGATCTTAGCATGAATATCTCTACCAGAAGCAGGTCTAAATGTAATTTCTGTTCTATCTCCCGCTCCTCTTCTTCCGTCAATAGTACCTAAGTCAGTAAAGGCAGCACCAACATGAACTTCACCATATTCTGTTAAGTATACTGTATCATTTCCATTATCAGCATAGTCATCAATAATAATACCTTCTGTTATAGAATGTGAATTGGTAGCAGTATCAGTTGCCTGAACCATGAAATACGCTGCATCATAGTCATCACCATAACTTGCAATACCAACAGCATCAGGGTCAGCAGATGCCTCCATGAACTTACTCTGGGCAACCATTGCACCATACTGGAATTCATAAGAACTTTCTGTTTCATTCTTATAACTTTCAGTAGAGAATGCAACTGCAATTGCATTAATTCTTGTTGTTGTAAATCCAGCATCAGGTGTATATTTAACTACGATATCCTGATCATTCATATAGGAATAGAATGTTCCAATATTACCTGCTGAAGAATAAGGATCAAGATAACTATGAATAGTTAATTGACCAAATTCTTGCCATGCAACTTCACTTCCATCACAAATTACAGTTACTTCATCATACTCAACTCTTCCAGTATCAGTTTCAGCAGTAACTAATAGTTTTGCAGATCTAGTACCGGATATATTAGTTCCAACTCCAACAAATCTATAAATTTCATCTGCTGCACCACCTGCTATTTGAACATTGGTACTTGCAATACTAACCAAAGAACCAGTATAGTCTGTTGATATACCGATTGTGGTACTTCCTATAGAAGCAACAGAAGTCTCAATTCCAAGAACATTCTTATCAAGGTTGTATGAGAAAGTTCTTATATTGTAATTGTTTACTTCATACTTAGTTGGATAGTATCTAAGAATAGTTTCACCACCCTCATAGATGTAATCATAACTTCCAAGGTCTTCAACAGTACTCATATCACCATACTGGTTGATCATAGAGAAACCACGATCAATATCATGTAAGGCATTAATTATCATTAACTGCCTTTCGCCACCATATAACCTATCTCTTACATAAGCAATAATTTTCTGAGATCTGCCATCTTTAGTAGATTGCCTAAAGACATCTGCATATCTTGATGTTCTTGCATTATCATCAAAATCTTCACTTATATCATCTACATTCAGAACTCTGTTTCCAACAGACTCTGCATAATCTGTTAAAATACGATTCTCAAAGATAATCTCATCAGAGAATACTCTATCAGCAATAAGATAGTTTTCAGTAACTAAATCAAACGTTTCAACACAATGCAAACTTTCAAAACCTAAGAAATCTACAACAACATCAGTTGTTGATTCTGGAATTGGATGTAGGGTATCTGCATCTTCTTGAGTTGACTCTAACTGCAAATCACTAAACTTTTTGAATCCTGCAGCATGGTTTAATGCACCTACAACATCTTTCCAATCATCATAGGTAACTCTAGACTTAATAGCATATGAGAAGTTCTGATAGTAATCATTATCATGAATTCTTTGCAATTCATCATTTAAGAATCCTGTATTATATTCCCAACCATTTTCAATGATAGAATAATAATTTAAATCATATTTTGCTTCTGAGGCAAGTTTACTAACAATTCTTCCTCTAGAACCTGTCTCTGTAGATTCAACAACATTACCAACAGTAAAGTCTCTATTACTCTCTACTACCAATTCTCCAGATTCTGGATCCCACTTAAAGACTTCACCTGTTGCAGTTCCATCAGTTACACTCTCTTCAGGGTTAAATTGATTACTCTTAAGAATAGAATTAAAATGTGGGAAATATTTCTCAGGTGTTATTATTGCAGCAGAATTAACACTATTAAATTTACCAGGTAACTCATTAGCATCCTTATTAAGGAAATCTTCCATACTATAGGTTAATGTTGGATATGCACCCAAATTAGTAGTAACACCAGTTATAGTGAATAGGTTATAATCATATCCTTTAGAATCATAACCAAGACCAGTTGAACCAACACCAACACTAACATTCTCAACTATAATCTTATCTCCAACTTCAAATATAAAGTCTTGAGTTCTACTACATGGATTCTTTAAAGTAGCAGTTACTACCTGAGTTCCTGTATTATAACTAATGTCTTTAATCCTAATACCATTAGGATTTCCTGTAGGTAAAATTAGAGGAGTAGTATTTGATAGACTGTTTGTATTCTCAAGAATCTCAACATGTGCTCCAGAAGTGTCAAGATGATATCTTAAATCAACATCGGTAATTTGTTTTTTGGTTCTATTGTCTACAACTACTAAACTTGGAGGAGTATTATACCCTCGTCCTAAAGAAGTAACACCAACGGAATCAAATCCAGTTAATGCATCAATAGACAGAATTTGTGGGAATCTAGCATCAGGTCTTAATGTTTTATCTGTGGGATAATCAAATCCAATATTTTCTATAGAAGTTTTCTTAACTTTTCCTATAGTTTTACTAGATGCCTCTAATATAACCCCAGTTCCGGTTGTAGAAGATACTGTAGTTATTCCAGGTACTTCTGAATATCCACTTCCACTACTAGTAATTTCAAGATCAGTAATACGACCATATGCATCTGGAGAATTTGTATCATATTCCAACTTTGATATAGTTGAGACATATGAATCAGTTTCCGGATAC
>Ga0080013_1000844_pt1 | contig 42133 bp, 41 predicted proteins | sample ETNvirenome_6_85_FD_69236 | JGI IMG/M metagenome (GOLD analysis project Ga0080013, IMG submission 69236) | Marine viral communities from the Pacific Ocean - ETNP_6_85 (SPADES assembly) (version 2) | ecosystem: Environmental > Aquatic > Marine > Oceanic | place: Pacific Ocean | collected 2013-06-19 | reverse complement strand
CCCAGATGCCCGCCTTTGGGTAAAAATATATCCCCGCCTCTACCATATCCTCTCGGGTAATGTTGGGGATAATCATAGAGCGTTCCTTGTTTCCAAACTTCCCACGGATGCGGATGGGTCCATAGCCTCGCTCACGCATCCAAGCCATCAACTCTTTGTTAAGGTCTCGGTTTTCTTTTCGGGCGAGTTGTTGAGCTTGGGGATTCCACCCCGTCATGAACCCGACTGCATCCACCGAGGCTACTTCCCCCTGTAGAATATTTTTGATTCTGTTGAACCCAGACTCATTTAAAAACTTCTTCCACTCAGACAGTAGCTTTTTCATATTCTTTTTCCGCCCTCATTTAAGTAGTTTATCAGAAAGGGAATCTGAGTCCCTTGTGGAATTTTATTTATTATATTACGTTTAAAAAAGTTTGTTAAGTTATCTCGCAGGATCCGCCAGCGCAAGCTGCTTCTCCCTTGAGGTCAGTATTGTCATCATCCTCAACAATCTCAGTTAAATCAACGCTTTGAAGGCTGGATAGCATAGCCTCGTACTTTTCACGGGAGCAATCCTCAAAGGGGGCTTGGCGATAAGTTCCGCCGTTGAATGGAAGAACAGCCAAACCATTATAAGAGTTGCGATTATCCCACATCCATTCACCAGCATCAGTCCATTCATTGTCGTGGAGTGATACAGTAGCTGAGACATTGTGTCCGTTTTGTCCAGACCTCTTGCCTGGGCTGATCCACTCCTTAGTAATTTTCTTTACTCGACGCAAAAGCTGGAAGGCGCTTTCATCACGAAGGATGGAGCCTTCGGGCGCTCGCTGAGGAATGGAAATGACCGCTGTGTCATGGGGTCGGAAATATTCGTCCTCCACCAGTTCTGGATGGTGAATTGCGAGGTGCCAATAGATGGGCTCATTTTTGCCAACTCTGATTCGGCGGATATAATAATCGTTGTGCCACGCATGAATGCCGCTAGATGTTCCCAGGGTCAAGCTCGTGGTTCCCGCAGGTTTTACGCAGGTTGTGCGGGCTGCCTTGTTGATGCCGATAGCCTGAGCGACTCGGGCATTTTCTTCTTTTACTACGTTCGCAGCATCCGTCAAACTAATGTCGTCTTGGAGTACAGCGCCGGAAGCGATGCCTGTCATGGACACACCGATGAGGGCATCCTTTTCTGTAGTTCGCTGCCAAATTGGGCGCAGGTAATGGAAATCGGTGTAGCCTGCTTGGAGGGTTCCGATAAATGATGCGGCACGAACTCTGTCCTCTAGATCATTTTGCCCAGAGATGTTGCTGACATTCACTTCAGTCAGGTTACAAAACTGAAAGGGTCTTAGCCCGATCTCGCAACAAGGATTGGTTCCCCAGTCCTTGTCGTTGGAGAGGTAGATGCCAGGCTCGCCAGCGTTGCTGGCTTCCACTCGCTTCCATAGATCTAGGAAGAATTCTTTTGTTATTCGGTGCCGCAAAAGTACAGCAGAGTTGTTGGCTCGTCCTCGTTGCGGGTTCTGCTCCCACCAATTGCCAGCCTTGCAGGCGATCATCTCCTTGTCGCTAGCGGAGAACAAAGAGATAAGCGCAGCCCGGCGGATGCCGCCTGCCAATACAGCATCAGCAATATGACACACAATATCATGAACTTCAATTGGCGACAACTTGTCGCCGTCGCTCTTTTCCGACAGGACTCCTTCAACCTTTACAAGGCACTCTTTAAGGGGCTGCGCTCCGGGGGCTTTGCCGCCAGAAGTTACGAGGCGAGCACCCTTTGGACGAATATCACTAAAATCAAATCGTAGCCGAGAGCCGCCGAAGAAATAACTGCGGATAAGATACTTGACGGCATCGGCCCATCCTTCAATACTATCACTTATTAAATACCTCCGGGTTCTTTCTGCGTTTGGTTTCCTGATCTCAGGAAGGTCTTCAACGTGGTGTTCCTGTACAGAGTAGCCTACGCCAGTTCCGCCGAGCAACAAAAACATAATCTCCCCGAACACACGCCAGTCATCTACGGGAGCATAAGCGCAGTTGAACACACGATTGGGAGAGATTTCAATAGGTTTCCCTGCGAATTGCATGGAGCGCATAGAGGGCAAGACCTTTTTATCATAAACAAATTGGTAGTTATCCTTGATCTCCTGCTTGAGATTAGGATACTTCTTCATGTGCATTTCCATGTTGCGAGCGACCAACTCTTCCCAGGTTTCTCGGCGCTTCTTTTCTGGTAGATAACGAGCATATTTCATATACACCGTAATGTCCGATAGAATTTCTGTCGATAAGTCTTTGTCACTCATGTTTTTGCTGTTCCTTTGAAGATAGTTCTTCTTTTAAATCTCTTAAAGCGTCCCTCACCTCTCCCCTGTTCATTGTAGCTAATGTTTTAGGCTCAGGGGTCATTTCTGGCTCGCTCTCATCTTTAGATTTTTTGCCCCCCTTATTCGAGAGGAACTTTTTATATTTATGTCGCAACTTTTCTTCTTGGTCTTTTTTTGTTGTAACCATGACCTGGCGAAGCTGGTATCCTTCGTCTGGCGGCTGTACATGCATATGCACCTTACTCAGGTCGATTTCCATAGGAAATACAACACCATCAATGCCGTTTCTGTTCTTGGCTACGAACATTCTTCCTGCATCGTCCATTTTATCTTCTTTGGTTCGAGCGATACTACAAATAAAGTCTGCTACGAAACATTTATTAAACGCTTCGCTGATGGCCTCCATCGTAATAACATCCGCATTAATCCCAGACCGATTGGTTTGTGAGCAAGTCCATACAGGGCAATCATATTTTTGAGCTAAGGCCCTCAAAGACTCATAAATTCCTTCCAGGCTATGTCTCAACTCCTGGGCGCGGAAACCGTTAGAAGAGGGTCTTAACAGGTCGGCATAGTCGACGATAACCATATCGGGATTAATGCCTTTTTGGCGTAGCTTTTCCAAATGAGATTCAAGCGTCTTAACGGATGCTGATTTAGTTGGGTACTCTTTTACAATTAATTTACCCTCTACATGAACGATTTTTTCTTTCACCTCGTCCTTGTAAAGAAAAAGTTTTCCTAACGGAACCTGCGTAATACAAGAATCATATCTTTGAGCAACAGTCGTGTCAGCTAGTTCTAAGGTATAATGCACAACGGTCTTTCCCATAACCAAAGCTCGGGACCCTAAATGAACCATAGCCATGCTCTTTCCGCTGCCCGTACTGGCGATCACTACTCCTAATTCTTTTTTGCCAAGTCCGCCCCGAAGAATCTGATCGATTTCCTCCCACCCGGTCGTTACGGGGTCGCGGGCTTGGACCGTATATCTCTCTTCAAAATCTTCAATATATTCATGTCCAAAATCATTAGAGGAGCCGAGCAGCATAGCGTTGTTGATTACTTTTGCGATTTCTTCATAAGAAGATTTTTGCAGAAGATCCACAGACTCTAGGATAGCCTCTTTTAGCTTTTGCTTCTTACAAAATTCAAGCGCCTTCTCCCTAATGTATCCCTCTTCTTCTTCGGCACCCTCGCCGGTCTTGATCCGGACCAGATACTCCCTAACTTGCCTCTGGATGACGCTGGAATAATCCTCCATCTCTGTCCGAACTACAGCCGCCATGATCGCCAAAGTTGGATGAGTGCCATACTTCTCTTTGTAGTCAAACACTAGTTGTGTAAATGCTTGAAGATACTTCAATTCTAAATACTTATTATCCAGCACCTCTTCCATTTGGTTGGCGAACACCCGGTCAAATAAGAGGATCTTTACTAGCTTTTCCTGAAAGGATTTTCCGAACTTAGAAAAAGTTTCTGTTGCCTGGCTGTGACTAGTTGTCATCTTTCCACCTGTTCATTGTTGAGAGCATTTGTTCAATATTGACGTTCATGATGCCGTCTTCTCTCATCATAACATGAATTTTATATTTGCTAAAGCTTTTTCCTAAATTTTCTAATGCCCACGAGAGCTTTTGCTTTCCTTGGTCAGAAATATTTGTAACATAAAGCTGCATAAGATCATAATTTTCTTTAATAAGATCTTCTGAAGCCGCAACCTTTTCATAAACTTTAGATGCCTTGAGGTTTTCTCTCGAATATTTAATTAGATCCTGAACGCTGTGATCTCTCCCTTCAGACAAAAAAGAAAATCTCTTCGCAACAGTTTTCAGTCCGACGCCACGGATGCCCTTGATGTTGTCAGAATTATCCCCAACCAGGGCTCTGGCTAGAGCAAAGTTTGTAGGATGTATTCCGAACTTATCTACAATTCTTTTTTTGTTCAAAACTTCTTTGGCGACGGGACGGTATAAGATGGTATGGTCGTCGCACAACTGAATAAAATCTTTGTCTGAAGAGATAATAATTTTTGACCAGGCACTGAACGTATCGGTCCTGCACAGCCAGCCAATTATATCATCGGCCTCCTGGCTCTCCAGCGAGAGTTGAACCACGGGCATCGTGTCTAAGTATTCCATGAGACGAAGCTGCTGTCGGAGTTTGTTCGCACGTTCCTCCTCGGCGCATGGCATCTGAAATTGTCTGTTTAGCCTCGGAGCTTTCCTCCCAACCTTGTACTCTTTGTTGAGGGACCTGCGACGAGCAGAGCCGCCTGCACCTTCCCAGCAGATAACCACCTTATCTGGGGAGGTTTCCCTAATCTCTTTTTGTAAAGATTTTAAGAACCCAGCGACCCCACCAATTGGATTCCCATTAAGATCCATGGCTGGGCTCAAAACATAGTTTCTAATGAACATGTTCTGTGCGTCGATTATTAAAAGTTTCTTGGCTTCAGACATTCAGCTTTCTCCTGAAATTTCTAACTTTTATTTCTTCCCTATTCTACATTCATCTTCAAGAATGTCAAGCACTCTTTCTTTGAACTTGGGATCTTCTAGAAGTTTCGGAAAGTCCTTGCTTTGGAATTTTTTATCTTTCCCATCAACGCTAATTGTATACCAAGCGCCGCTGCGAATGCAGCCAGGCGTACCAGCGATGGCACCAAGCCAAGAGGCTCCGTCATCAATTCCAACTCGGTCATTAGCCAAATCAAATAACACATCAAACTGGCAACTCCTTGGCGATGGTCCGAAGCGAGACTTCATCGTCTTGGCACTCGTATGAAAGCCAATGATTTGTTTCTTTTCGTTCCGGATTTCTCCGTTGGCTTTTCCCTTGTGTTGGGTCAGCCAGATACGAGCAGAGGCATGGTAGGGCAGAGCCTTCCCGCCTGGTTCTACTCGGTTGTCTCCGAACATCACGCCGATGTTGGTTTTCAACTGGTTGGTAAAGACGAGAGCAATCTGCTCTTTGCCGAGAGTCTCCGTTACTTTGCGCATACCTTTGGCCAATGCTTTGGCTGTCAAACCGATTCGGCTGTTGGGGTCGTAATCACCCTCCACCTCGGCTTTGACTGGTGTGCCAGCAACGCTGTCCCACACAATACACACAAGTTTATCAGGAGCCTTGTCCCGAACCAGTTTAATAAGACGTTCAATACTTTCAAAAACTTCTTCAACCGTTCCAGGCTGAATATACATGAAATTATTTTTGGTGTCAAGTCCCAACTGTTCCATAAAATCTGGAGAGGCTGCGTTCTCTGTGTCAATATAAATTGCAAGCCCTCCCATCTTCTGTGTGTTCGCCAGAATTTGTGTGACCACGAGGCTCTTGCCGCTGGCAGACTCGCCAGCAATCGTAGTGAGTTTGCCGACAGGGATTCCGCCGTCTCGCCTGTTGGATATAAGATAATCCAAAAGAGTTGATCCGGTTGGAATCCAGGTTTTTACGTCCGTCGGGTTTTCCCCGTGTAGATCGTAAGCGATATTCTCTTTGGCAGCCTTATTTAATTCGCTGCGCAGATCACTTACAAGGGAGTTTGTAGCTCCTCTAGCCATTTTAATCTCCATAATGGAGAGGCACCTGTATCCCCGTGCCTCCCTGCGGGCTGTCGTCCTTTAAATGTTAGGCTAACAGTTCGTTAAAAGCGTCATCAATATCTGAGACTTTTGAATCGGCTGGCTTCGTTGCCGTCTTGCCATAGTGAGTGGTCTCCTTGCTGCCGGTTTCAGCGGTGGCATCGCTGCCGAGTGCTTGTTCCAGAAGAGTCTTAACTTCATCCACAGACTTGCGCTCGAAAGCATCTTCAAAGTTTGGCATAGCCTCTAAAAGTTTCATCGTCTCTTCTTCCGAATCCATCAACGGCGTTGCCTTGCGCGCTGGGCGGATATCAGTTGTCGGGAAAGCTTGTCCAGACTTCTTGCCGTAATCAATACGCAAATCTGTGCCCGCTTCCGTATCAGTGATATCACCATATTCCGGATCGAGTACAATGTTCAGCAAATTCTCATAAGCTGTCTTAGAGAAGCCCCAAAGGCGAATGCCCTTATCTTCTTCGCCCCTAACTAGGACTGGCGCGAAAACACGCATTTTTGCAAAATAATCTTTTGCCATGTTTTGCGACTCAGTGTCGCCGTCTTCCCAAAGACCGTTCGCAAACTCACAAACTGGACACTTCTCGTTATAATTTCTCTTGGGACACAGAGCGGAAGATCGGCTTCCCTCTCCTAGTCCATAGTGGAAATAAAGGTCACGAAAAGGGTCTCCGTTTTGAGGAGTGACGATGCGAATCATTTGTGTCCCCTCTTGTGGTTTCCAGAACAAATCATTGTCCCCGCCGGATCCACCCCCTTTCAGTTTGTTATACTTTTCTCGCATCTTTTCAAGATCAATAGCCATAAGCACCTCCATATGTAGCTGGGCTGGTTTTTAACTATACTTAGTATAAGGCATGAAAGCTCTTTTGTAAAGGAAAAAAGAGCTTTTTTTAGTACTGGACTTCCAGTATCTTATCCAATTTTAAATTGATTACTTTCAATTTCTTGCCGTAAGAAAGCAGAATTGTGTTGCGATATTTTTCCCAATCCAATTTTAAATGCCTCCCGGTTTGTCCGTTGTAATCTGCGGCGACGGCCAGGTTGAGCCCATTGATCGTGTAAAGGGTGTTAGACTGCTTCTTTCTGTGTAGGCGGAGGGTGAAATGCTCCATCTTAGCAAATGCAGCACGGTCCTGTTCCGCATTGAAGGTCAGCAAGGTCTTGCCTTCCTGTTCTTTGTCTCTTAATATAAAGATGTACTTATTCGTCAGGGAAAATGTAGTCAGTATTTTATCAACAACTTTATCAACAACTTCATCGCTGCCGGTGACAAATGTGCCTAGCAAAACGCCACGTTTTCTAACTTCTTTGACAGAATCGCTGCTCATTTATTTTATCCCTCCCGATACAACTAAATAGCTGCAAGAAAACCCTATAGCGTCAAACTTGAACTTTGTCACTAAAAACACAACACAAAACCATGTTTTCCTCATAGGAGGTCTCAAACACTGCGAAAGATATACTATATCCTGCCTCTTTTTTCTCCATACTTTTGGCATGAGATTTAATTTTTCTAAGCAGGGTGCCATCACTTTCAAGGTCGCCCTTACTCATGCCGTAATAATATATTTTCTCTGTTGGGTTGCTTAAATTGAAAAACATCTCCTCCGGAATGTTGTTCTCGAAAGAAGATACGCCAAACGTAGCAATCCTTGATGTGTCTTTCATTTCCCCCCTGTTATCCATAAGGGGCGAAGCACTGTTGTAGAATTTTATCAGGCTTGCCGTCGAGGCGATCAGTTTATGTAGTCTGTCCTCGTATTCAGCTATCGGCACCTCGCCCATAATCGCTTCAGCCCTAGCAATATCTACCAAATAAATTTTCTCAATCAAGCCTGAGCGAGCGAACTCCTGTAGGACTCCGCCCACAAAAGCATCATTGCTTTTCTTCTCTTCTGACAAAAAGCCTCGGTCTGGGCGAATATATAGCACATCCAAATTATCAGTCTTGCTGCGCAAGGATTCCAATACTACGAGCGCACTTCCAGAAGCACTATCGGCACCGGAAAGTACCACTGTTACCGAGTCGTCTTTCGCTATGTCCTCGAACAGCCCCTGAACCTTGTCTGTTATTTCTAAGGCGGCGGCCTCGTGTTGTTGAATGGTTTTCTTTTCGGAAAGAGAGAGTGTTCGATTCCCTCTTATTTTAGAGTCTATCTTGTAGACCTCATAACCTTCTTCTTTTTTAAGACTGTCGGCAATTGCGCAGCCTGAGTGTCCTATTCCAACTACAACTTCCACTTTACTTAGCCTTCTTCATCGCCCCGTAGTGACGGCCAAGGGAAGCATTAATACCAAATTCTCCCCACTTTGTGCGAGACATTATCTCTTTCATTTCTGTTATCAAATTCTTATCTTCCATGCTGATATCTACCACAATACTATCATGAACGACGAATGCCACATAACTTTTTGAGGATCTCTCCTTCAACAGATTGTTAATTTTTGCCGCCTTCATCAAAGTCAAGTCTGCCGCCGTTGATTGTATAATAAAATTCAATGCGTGGTGCTCGTCTGCTTCAATCGTTCTGCCGAACTCCGTAATCACTGTCTTTCTGTCCCAATAACTATCTAGCAAAGATTCCTTATCGTAGAATTGTTCTAGCATTTTATTATATTTTCTTATCTTTGGATCTTTTGAGCCATACAACCAGGCAAAGAAAGCGGTCTTCGCCTCGCCTCTCGATAAATTGTTCGCAAAGACATTCGACACGTTCCAGTCATGAACATCGTTCTTGGGCTGATCAAGCCCAAGCAGTCCAAGCAAGACCCTCAATTCAGCGCCGTTAAAATCCAATTCAAAGAAGGCATCATTGTTTGGGCGCAATATACTACGAAACTTTTTATTCATTGTCAAGAGCGGAAAGGAATTCTTCCTCGTAGAAAGTCTTCCCGTTTTAGTACCAAACTGATTATAGTCAATGTATCTTGCCCGGCTTTTAACTTGTGTTAAAAACTTCTGTGCTAAATCGTCTGTTGTTGAAAGCTGGGACAGGTCTATGTTGAGCTTTCTCTGTTTTATGTCCTGTAGCATGACACTAATGTCAAACATGTGACTATAATTTTTGGGCTTATCGTAGTTGTTTAAAATATATTCTGTTATCTCATTTTTAACTTCGCAGAACTCTTTTAACACAGTCAGAGGCAACATGTCCCAAATGCACCCAGAAGAAAGATCCACCTTTGCAATCTTCATAGCCCTGTGCTGGTTCATCATCTTCTCTTGGACCTCTGTCCAGTCGTCACGAAGATGCTCGGGGCAGACCTCTGAGGGGTCAAACTTTTGCACATACAGATTAGCGTATTTTACGCCCCTGAGCCCTTCCAGGCTTGGCACATATTTCCAGGTTCCTCCAAGTTTAGCAGGCAGGTTAGAGTAGTTAAAATGAAGTTCTCCGTCATAATAGATACCAGCACACTCTCGCTTGTCATCAAGCGTTTGAAAGATCATAAGCAGTCTCCAAGTGATAGGATACCACAGGTTCTGTCTTTTGAAAAGAACTTTTAATAGTTAGCCATAGTTTGCCCGACGAAAGGACTTCTTGGAGGGGCTTGAAACCTGTCCTCTTCCGGCACTTCTGGTCTTTCGCCGAGAGTCAGCGGTCCAAGCATTGTGCTTCTAAAAATTCTCATGGATTCTTTATAAGCTATCTCATTAGCGCCAGAGTTATAAAAGATATTAAAAAGGTGGCGCAAGTGCTGAGATTGTTTTGATTTAGCCATCTTCTCGCTACGCTCGATAAACCGTAAATAATAATATGACCGGATCATCCACTTAAAGCCGTACTGTCCCGTACTATTGTCTAATATTTGCTGATTAACCTTGCGCCGGGCATGTAGCTTTGTCCGTAACAAGTTCGAGCAATCGGGTGTCCGGCGGTAACGGACAAGATCTCCCTCGGCGGGCTCGCTTTCTCCGGAAACAGCGTTTGACACTTGGGAGTTTATGTTTGAATCAAATGCCATCTCTTCGTAATCAGAAAATACCTCATTTTCATCCACAAAAGAATTATAAAAATCAAACAAGTACAACTTTAAAATTTCCATGTCCCGGCTTGGGGAGGGCGTAAAATAGGATTCACTATTAAACACCACCTCTTGTATCTTGCTGCCCGTATCTGCGCTTGGCGCTCTGCTTTCTGGAAACAGGCTCTTGTTTCCAAATTCTGGGTAGCCTGGGGCGTGGCGAGTTAAGCCCTCTACCAAGATGGATGCACCATAACGCTCGATCAGGGGTGTGTCCGATGGGGGGAGCAAGTCTCCGCACTCATCCCTCTGCCCTCTATTTGGTGATACGTCTGGATCTGTATTAACTCCTCGCATGTATTCCCACATAACTGGGGAATTGAGATCTGCCACCAATCTCCACGGTGCATTTTTATCTATTGAGAACCCGTGTTCGTAAGCTGTTGATGCAAAAAGTTTAAAGGATTCATCATAAACATATTTTTCGCACTTAACAAAATCTAAGTCGTGCTTCTCTTTCCCGAAACTAACGCAAAGTCCGGAGACATGTGGATCAAGCCAGTCGCTCTCTAGAAACCCGGAAAGGGTTAATGGGCCAGCCGCTGCCAAGCGATCCGCGAAGTGACCCGTAAATTTTATAAACCCACCAAAATCTCTCACCATTCTTTTGTACTTCACCTCCGACAAAAGTCCATCGACCATTGCCGGGTAAATTACGGAAGTCATATGCTCATGGTACAGATCTTGGGCAGAGGTCCAAGCCCTGGTGGCTACAAGGCTTGAAAAGGGGCTGTCGCTCTTAATTGCTCCTGCCGCTGTCAGTTTTTCTAGACTCCTTGCTAAGTCTTTCCACGCATCAGCAACAAAATCAATCAAATATAATGTTTGCCCCTGTTGCGCATACTCTAATTGCTTCAGTCTGGATTCATTTATCCTAATTGGGTGTCCGTTCGGAGCCAGGCGTCCATAATATTTATCTTCTCCCCAGAAATTGATCATATTGTTAATATACCCCTTCGGGAACACCAGCCGATCATACCTTTTTCTCTGGTTGAAAGTAAGGAGGGAAGTTGTTTTATTTGTTGCGGCTGTTCTTGGGTACGCTGTTCCTGTTAGCTTCGCCATTACGGCTCCCCTCCCCAGGTGGTGTCCGCAAACTCAGTACTTTGCCAGATACACTTCAGTTTAGTCGTCCATCCAGAACTATCTATAGAGTTGTCCACCTTGGTAACCATATAGTATCCGCCTATCCTCATGTTGTCAGCTAAAGCCTTGCCCATTCCCATCTCGGCATTAATATAAATCATCTGCCCATGTTTAAAAAAATTGTTGCCAACCAATTCAGCGGTGGCATCCATGGGTATCGTAAGAAGTCCGTCCAGATTACCAGCTTGGGCATTTTCAACATTCATGGATTCCAGATACGGCATCTCTTTCCGTTGAAAGCTTACCCTTTTAAGAAGCCCCCTATCTTTCCCCAATTCTAGATGAAAAATCCCTTGCTGCATATCTTTATTATAATCACCAGATCGATTGCAGGGAGTGTGTGAATAAATAACATACCAATGAGTTAAGGGATCAAGTTGCCCTTTGAGGTGGGTGCTCCAATTCGTTGCCTTCCCAATCGCCTTCGAGTCGGCATCATAAACTGACCAATTAAATTTGCCCCTCCCGTGTGTGTTTCTACCGAAGTTGTGTCCTTTGGGTATATTCTCTGGGTCAAGACTTCCTGCATCGAACTGTCCCTGCAACGCTGATTTGTGATGGGTGGTTTGGGAGGTTTTGTGCAGCAATGAGCGGGGGGCAAAAGTATATATGGGGACCGTAATGGTAGAGAAGCTGACCTCCGGAGGTTTTTCTCCTGCCGGAAGATACTGAGATACGCAATACTTGCCCAATATAGGCTGAACAATGGTTGTCAAAATATCCTGCATAGCAGTTCTAAATGGGTAGGTTTCTCGTTCAGGATCAACTACTTTGCTGAAGTACCAGTTATACAGCAGGGGCATAGAGATTGGGATGTCCGAAATATTATATATTATCTTCTTCTTTGTTACCGGGTGGGGCAGCTTTATTGTGCCTAGCATCAGCCCATGGTAAGGATGATTATTATAATCCCCCATCATGTGGCTTAATAAATGACCCAGTTGAATAAATGGAATATAGGCATGATCATTATCGATGATGGGGGTAGTCAAGTTTTCTTGAGCCTCTTTCTTTTCCTTACCGTAGGCTTTTTCTGATGCTAACTTTGCCGCCCAGGAACTATATTTTTTTTGTGCTGTGGTGCGCTCGGCGTTTTCACTGGATGATGCATCATCTGTCATGGGGAAAAAATCAACCTTGGCTCTTTCTTCACCTTCTTTATAATCTTTTATCTTCACTGCTTCGTTGGCAGAATCGATAAGAGTTGCTGGTGTTGTTTTTGCCATTCTCAATAAATTATTTTCTTCGAAAGACTTAAAAAATCCGGATGATGCTGCTATCTTACGAAAGGCTCGGGCCTGCACCAATATATTTTTGGCGACAGAATACGCCGCCTCCAGCTTAGAGATATTATTGTCGTATCCGGCTCGTCTGGCGCGGAGATGGCCCTTGTTATTTGGCTTATTTGGGTTAGCTTTGGCGTCACGCTTCTTCGTTCTCCAGACCTCAAGGTCTTTTTTTATCAAAGACATCTCAAGTATAATTGCCTTCTCTTGTACTTGGAAAACTTTTGGTGCCTTTGACGGGTCGTCGGCGAACGGGTCCTCAAACTGCGTCACCAATCTGGTTATAATATATCCCCCGCCTGTGACTTGCTTCATGCGCGCCTGGCGGCGGGCAGAGCGGAACCAATCCTTAGACGACCCACCGCTTTCGGTCGGCTTGCCGTCCTGCATGGTTTTTACCGTAGTAGCATATTTTTCGATTGAGCCGCCTTTCGCAAGCGTGTTCATAAAATCGCCGGCTGCTCGGGTGCCATTAAATGTAATAGTTTCAACATAATCTTTGTTCAAGTTAAAAACAAGGTCCGGGTCCATGGGGTTCGTGACCTTTTTAACACCCGTCTCGTTGTTAACTGGCAAGTTACTTCCAATAAACCCGTAGGGGGCTAAAGGGCGATACAGTTTTGCGATATCCTCATCCGAGGGGACTGGGACCAGAGAATATAAATACTCGGGAGGCAGCCTTTGTCCCTTCCAGTTCTTTGCGAAAAGTTTCTCAAGGATATTCATCTCTGGCGACTGTCTCGTATATGAATCAATGCTGGCTATATAATTGAATGTTATCGATACCTGTCCGTCTTCTTTATAATCGACGTTATAGTCGGTCATGTTTAAGACGAATGTCCTCTGGGTGTTCCTTACCGCATTGGCTAGTTTTTCTCCAAAGCCCTCAATATCAGCATTATAGTCCGACCACCCGATTGTGCAGCGAAGGTACTTACTTCGATCAGTTTTGGCTACCGGCACTCGGTCGTTTAGCCATGCTTCCGGTATTGTTACGTCGTTTTGTCGGAAGGATCCTTGCTGGTTTTGTCCAGTTATCAAGCTGCTTCTTATATTGGTTCCCTTCTTTGACCCTACGATCGTTTGGAGTGCGCCGATGCCGTCGCTATGCATCGAAAAAGTTCTCTCTCCATGCGTCAGCCCCTGTATTCCTGCATTTTTAAGAAGCACGGCACAATTGACCATATCTTGATACACGTCTTTGTGAGTCTTATTTGAGAGTTTATCCTTAGAGGGTCCCGTATCGGTTGGACCATCAGAAAGACGGAATAGGCGGCGATAGATGCCTAAACCTAAATCGGATGCGGACTGAAAGTGTAATTCGAGCGTAGCTTTAATGTTCCTTTCATAAAACATATTGTTGTCAAAATTAAACTCAAATCTTTTTATACCGCCTTGAGCAAGGTATTCTTCTCCTAGATATCTCTTTACAAATTCTGTTGCCGTTTCATCTTTGTTTTTAGTTTCAGCCGTCAGGAGAAGCCTTTGTCTATTTTTAAAATCCTTGGCAACAGCAGTTGTGGCAAATTCCACCCGATGCCATCTACTCTCATGCAGAACCTCTAAGTGTATTTTTGGCACAAGAGAGGATAATTGAGCAGGCGTGGCCTCAAAAAATGCTTCCGCATCTTGAGAGTTATTCAGGTGCGCCATAGTAAATTCTGGAGGTGCTTGATACAAGACTGCATTGTAGGGAACCGCTTTGGCTGCTTTTATAATGTCTGCTCGAATTGGGTCACCTTGAGATCTAATTTTTATTCCTGCCTGGGGGGCGTCCGACTTAACATCTTCTTCTATACCATCCATCGAGCCTGGGTATGGGCTGCCCATAATTTTACTCATCTCAAACATATTATCAAGCAACATACACTGGGATACCCAACGTGAATCTTCCTGCTGTTTACTAGTTGTGAATGCCATTCTACTTTATCTTCCTTTTTTAAATCCCGTGATAGGATAAAACGCTAGCTAGAGGGAAAGGGACTAGAACTGGGTCACCCAAAGAAAAGTGTGCATCTGTTGGCTTGCTATTAAACCAGGCTATTACCCACCAATAACTTGGATCTCCGTAGTGATCTGCTGCCAGCTTCCACATTTTATAGTTTGAAACCCAGGTAAATTTTTCTATCCTAAGATTCGATAGAAATTCACCAGAAGGGGGGGATATCATATTTGGGGTTTGGTAGTGTTCCAGAGACACTTCCCCGCGCCGATCAAGTATTTCAGCATAACCTTCATCCATATTGATTGTCACACCCCTATTTCTATATCTACTTCCTGCCATTGTTTATATCTCCAAGATGTATTTTATTTTTTTGGTTTGTCGCCGTGGAACGCAGTGCCGCCAAGGATGCTCTTGTAACGATTAACACGAAGAGCAGAAGAAACAGAGCCACCATCAACGAGGAGGCTGTCTTTGTATTTAGCAGTCTCTTGCTCATTTCCTGGGACTGGTGGGTTATCAGAAGAATAGTGGGAATTAGCAGATATTCTAGCTATCCCCGCATCTCCATCAATCTTGGGGTTGCCGGCTCCTGCGGGATAAGGAAAATCAATCCCCATCGCATCGGGATTTGATTTAAGCTCGGCGCTTGATCTTCCGAAGACGTACCCTTTCCCTGTTTGCTTGAAGCCTAATTCATGTTCGTGTAGTACAGTAAAGTCACAATTTAATCTTAGAGCCTTGGGGTACATTTCTGTTTCCCCGGTCATGGGTCCATGAGAATAAGCAAACCAACCAGCATCTTGGTCGGGGTCGACTGTGAATCCATTAACATACCCAAGGAGACCTTTTCCTGTTTTGGCGTCCCTGATCAAGTTACCAAACTTAAGCCGTAAAAGCGGGGAGGATGCTAAGATTCCATCATCTGAGTACATCGGATACATAAATTGCATAAGATGCTGAACTCTTCTCATGTTGTCTATTGCCTCGAATTCTGACCCGGCAGGCACAATCCAAGAGACAGCGATGGCACGCTGTGTGTTCTGGAATGTTCCTATTTGATCCATTCGACCATATACACTTTCCTGATTCCAATTGGTGGTATAGGCATCACTTATCTGATCTAGGAAAGCCTTAAACTCAACCTCTCTTCCTGTGGGCACATGCGAAAATGCCAACGTAAATCCAGCATTTCGAAGGCTTGTTGTTTCTGCGTCGGCAGCCTGGCCAGGGCGTCCGAGGCTAATGTGATAATTTTCCCAGAATTTGACCCACATGTCCGATTTCGCATCGGCGAAACGGCTGCGGTTTTTGTCGTAGTATAGATATTCCTCGTCTAGCTGGGTGTTGCCGTTCTCGTCGATTTTCCCAAGGCTTTTTCTGGCCATGGCAGTTCTTTTAGCAACGGCATCTCTAATTCCTTTATCAGAGCCCGCATGTCCCGAAAAATTATTACCAAAAAATCCTGACCAGAATCCCATCTTAGTTTCCTCCGTTAGTTCTCGTTCATGGCTGCTTTTATGTCAGGCCATAATGCTCTAGCAGCTTCTTTACTATCTATCTTCACAGAAATCTCGAATGGTTTTTGAGCAGAGGCTGCACCGCCTTTGCCTGCGCCTGTTTTGGGTCCCTTCATGGTTCTAAGGAATACCGCCAAAGCTTCAAGGTTTGACGCTATCGATACCTCATTCATAGCCCTAAAGACAATAACTGCATCAGCCAACTCCCTTACTCTCTGAACGTTCTCGTCTGTTATTTCCGGGGCTGCCTGAATTACTTCAGATGTTGTTACCATCAAATTCGCCATAGCATCCATCTGGGTTGGGTCGATTCCTATTTCACTCAGGTCTCTTGCGAAGTCTGTAATCTGATCAAGGGGGTTACCAGTGAAGAAGGACACTATTCCTCCCGCACCCATGACAGCCAAAGCACCAGCGATGGCGAGGATCCCGCTAGCAACTGCATAAAGGTTTCCGGATTGTCCTGCCAATTCCAGCAGTGGGGTTAGTGCCATCTGTGTTCCTATTCCAACCATCATCATCGCTGCGCCGAGCATCGTGGCGGATAGCGCGGCAGCAAACATGAAGACCCCTAGAGCCGCAAGTCCCGGTCCTATAATTGGTAAGAATTTGCCAACAAGCGCACCGACAACAGCAAATATTCCCATAGCAATAGCAAGATCGATCATAGCGCCGCTAGTAGCAGATATTTGCTCGGGTGACATTTCTTTGAAAGACTCTGCCAACAACGACATTCCTAGTGATGCTATAAAAATTGCTCCCCCTATTGCTAAAATAGGCAGGGCAAGTTTTGCAATAGCTGCCCCGAACGCTGTTATCATCGGCGTGACAGGCCCCAGAGCACCAGTAAACATCGCGACGGTGAGAGCCAATGAAGCAAGGAATGACACAATGCCTTTGATCTTGCCCATAATACCGAGCAAACCAATAAAGCTCCATATCGCAGCCTTGTTGTCCCTTAGAGTAATGATAAAACCTTTTATGTATTCAGCAAAGGCTTTTAAATCTGGTGCAAGTTCTTGTAAAATTGTTGCCATATATTGCTGAAGGTCAGTTAATGCTTTTGCTCTTTCTTCTGCTTCTTTCTGCTGCTTGTTATATTCCTCAAACGCAAGTGGGTCACCGAAAAGTCTTTCTGCTAAACCAACCTCAATATTTAACATGCGAGCAACAGCCTGCTGCTCTCGTCTGTGCATGTCTTTGAAATTTTTTCCTTGTGCCGCAAACTGATCTCGGAGAATACCCAAACGATCTGCTTCGTTAGCCTTCATCATCTTTACCGCATTAAGTCCAAGTCCAAGTTGGGCATTTAATAGCCCAACGGTTTGCGCTGCATCAGAGAACGTATCAAACAACTCTGCTATCTTCATGGCATCTTGAGTTGCTATGGCAAGACCCTTGGCTGCTTTCTGTAGCCCCATGAAGACCGTTCTTCCTTCTGTTCCGTATTTCGCCATCTCGCCAGATAACGAGTTAAAGTCTTGCGCCATCTGGGATGGTCCGACGCCAATCGCAGAACTAACCGCCTCCATTTCTTTGAAAGCTTCTTGCGCAGCCGGAACGGTAAGTCCCATTCCCCTTGTGAGCCCATCTATAGCTTGTGCATACTCAGCGACAGGGACGCCCAAGCGTTTATATATTGCGGCTTGGTCCCCTAAAGACTTTTGCATATCGACGGATAAATTATAGAAGTCACTCATGGAAGAATACAATTCTCCCTGGATCTCTGCCGCTTCTCCATACGAAACTGCTAGGTGTCCGCTTCTTTTGGCTAGAGCCTCTGTGCCTGCCCCAAGTGATTTCATTCCGCCCGTTAGTCTTCCCGTGGCGATTTGAGCGGCATCAACTTGGAGAGTCAATTCCATAAGCTGGGATGTTATTGTGCCGATGGGGTCTGTGAAATAGCTGCCGAAGTCGATTCCTGTAAATTTGGTAGCGATAGAATTGATATCGCTCATCACGCCCTTTATCGCATCTAGGGTTTCTTTTTGTTTCTTTAGCTCCTCAGTCCTTTCCTCTGCCGATTCTTTGTTTTGCTCTTGTTCGTCGTTTATTTCTTTAAGGAGTCGCTTCTGTTCCTTAAGAGGGGCGATGGCTTTGCGGTAATCGGCAACAATCTCTTTTTGTCGTTCCGCGGTAACGCCGAGAGTGATCAGGCGGTCCTCGTCGAGTTCTACTCCGAGTTCAATCGACGTAGCAATTTCGTTGAGGGCTTTTTGTTCTTTTTCGGTGGCTGCGAGTTTTAATTTTGCTAAATCGAATCGCTTCTGCTCTTGGGCTATGACTTTTTCTTGCGCCTTGGCTTCGGCGGCAAGGGCTTTTTCCCGAGCCTGTATAGCTTTTAATTCTTTATCTTCAGTAGCCACGCTTATTTACCTACCTCAGTGGCCAGTTGATGCCTGTTTCGCGCTCAAAACGTTTTATTGCAACGTCAAGCCTAGATTTATTCTTATAGGTCATGGGGTCATCAAGACCATATTTCTTAACTGCTATCATGTATCGCTTTTCAGCGATCAGTGCGTCCGTGAATCTTGTAACTTCTAATCTTGTGCCCCGAACTCGAACGGGGATCTTGCGACCCTTGAACATTTTTGATAAAATATATTCCAGCCAGGCGGCTAAAATATTTAGCACGCTTGAAGTGTCAGCAGAGTATTCATTTAATCTTTGGGCTTCTCGTATCTCACCCAAATCTAAAACTTTTTCGTCGAATTGATTTTTCATTGCACTGACCTCTTCATAAATAGTTATTCAGTGACTATTTTCACCTACCTACGACGTGATCGAGATTTTGCCTGATCCATTGCTTTCTTTTGTGCTTCTGCTTCGCTTTGGATCTGCGAGACCAGGCGATCTAAAAACCATCTCCGAATAAATATCGGCAGGTTGTATGCCTCGAAAAAACTCCACCCACCGTGATACTTTAGTTGGAAGAATTCTTCATAGACGCCCGCTATGTATTGATCATTGAGGCCAAAAAAATTCCGCTGTAAGCGGGATCTCCAATGCTGATTCTTCACCGCACTCGTCGCACTCAAACAGTTGGGTCATATCTACATTGGGTGTAATCGAACCATAGACTTTTCTTAGGTGTCGAGAATCTCTAGCCGGCATATTTGTTATGAATGAAGCCAGCGTATCCACGCTCGAATCACCATCAACTGACACAACAAAGGTCCTAAACTGCTCCAAGAGAGCAGAGGAATTTAATTTGTGTTTTTGCTTTCTCTGGGCAGACTTCATAAGTGCCTGCTCATCTGCGCCAGTCATAAGCCGACACTCAACCTTAACTTTTGTCATTGGCATTTCAAAAATGAAAGTGCGCCGAGGAGTGACCTCGACTTCATGTTCTGAAATTGCTAACGAAGGGTCCTTGTGCCCGACTTCCGCTAGATCAAAAGTGTGCTCAGTCCCATTGCCACAATATGGGCAGGTAACTTTTGTGTCATAATCTGCTCCATACCCTGTGATTCTCGCCGCCACGGTCAGTGCATTTTTATCTCCGAGAAGTAAGTCACTAGCTTTAATTCTCTTATCCGCTATCAAGCTCTCTAACATGCGATCAATTGCCACCCCCTTCCTTAAGAGAGCTTTCGAAGCAAGAATGTCTTCTTCCTTAGCGGTCATGAAATTAATTTCAACTGTGGTTTTACCCTGCAAAGGGTGTCCTTCTGGGTAAAATTGTCCTTCCGATGGAAGATCTACAATTTCAGTAGGGCACGTCCATTTGAACGCTGTAGAATTATTATTGCTGTCTAATTCTGGTCCTACTGCAACCGCCGGGGCGGGAGAATCACCGAGATTTACGTCTTGGACCCCAAGACGGGTATCGTTTCTACTCATATTTTATAACCTTTCTCTAATAACTAGTTCGAAAATATATTTTAGCTAAACTGCGAAACCTGGGCCTATGGGACTAAGTTTAGCGTAATCATAAGTTATTTCTACAGATATCTCGTTCAGATCATCTGAGGAATAGTCCAAGTCGCCAAACTGCATCTTGCTAAACCAAGGATTAATAAGCTGCCACTCCTCTACGGGTCGACCATCGCCATCAATTTGGGCAATGCGAATAGTTCCCAAAGCCGCCGTAGCTTTTTCTTTACTCATCGTTTCCCGAACATTTGCGCTCAAAGGTTCTGAGTATCCAGCTTGCTTGAGGCGATTCATCAAAGATTTACAGACGTCCGGATTCAAAGGATCAACCAAAGTTACACTGATGGGATCCCATGTTACCCGCCCAGGATACTTAAACGTATGATTCAAATACTGGTGTTCTGTTGTGCTAACGTTAGCGGTTGGCTTATTGGTCGTTTTAACGGTCCAAAGCGGTATTCCACCAACGTACATAACAAACCTATATTTTCTTTTTGGATCTGAATTAGGCTCGCTCCAAAAGGTCGTTTTAGCCATTATTTTGTTCTCCCATTAATATCATAAATAGTTACCATAACCAATTTTCTAATCATCGAACGATGCTCCAGAATTCGTTATAACGAAATCTATTGCGAAGAACTCAACGGACCTTGTGGGTTTGAGTAGGCACTTAGCATAGATAATATTTCTGTCAATCATGTCCGGTGTGGTTGTTGATTCGTCTAGAACTAGTCTAAAGTCCTCAAGTCCGAACTGAGCTTGGACAGACCTAAGAAGAGGCTCTGCCTGTCCCAAGAAACGGTTCCAAGTCGCTCTAGTGTTTTGTTCGAATATCATTCTAGCTGCTATTCTAGAGATTTCTCTCTTGACAAACACCATAAGTCGTCGTACATTGATTCTATCAAGTGCAGATCGAGTAACTTGCAAAGTTTTTTGACCGTAGATCACGATTCCCTCAGCGGGGAACTGTGCGATTGGGTTAATATTTGCTTCGTAAAGCTTATCTCGATCGTCGGATGTAAGCCTGCGACTTGTGTCCAAGACTGGTAGTCCGGCTGCTCCCTCTGAGAGTCCTCCTCGATTAAACCCTGCTGGGGCAAACCATGGTGCCGACACTCTGTCTGTTCTCGAAAGAGTTCCGAGGGCGACAACGCTAGGTGGTGACCATAGACTCTGCCCAGAGAGAGTATCTTGAATTCTAACCCATGGGTAGTAAGCTGCGCCGTAACTGTTATTAATACTTCGATCACGCAGTGCATTTACTGCTTGGTCTATCGTGTAAGAGTTACGATCCTTGAAGGACTTAGTGTTTTCAACATCGGCATCATACACGCTGCCGAGGTCAATAACCGCCAAGGCATCGCCTCGGCTTTCAACAGTATCCAAAAGGTGCTGAGTTGCAGTCGAGTTTGTAATCCCTGGCATGACTGCGAGGTTGTACTGTACTTCTTCCGCATCCCTGATTATATTAATTGCTCTCTTGATCGTATGAAGCTCATGATTTGCAGTTTCATCTGTTCCCGAGATGTTGCGATTAGCGAAAGGATCTCGCTCAGTAATATCTACACCGTCGTGTCCGCCATGGAAGAGGACAGTGAATTTATCTTGCCCTTGGTCCAAGACCGCTTGGTACGAGGCCGAAGCGTCGGTGCGGGTAATTGCCCCGCCGTCCAAAACAGCACCAGCAGTGTAGCTGTTGCCGCCAACACGACCACCCTCATGGTATGTGTGTTGTTTCTCTTTGTTCGTTGTCGGACCAACATTATCCAACGAGAACATTACTGAATGTACAAGCGGAACGCTAGTTGCGTTATCTTGCGAGCCAGAAGCCTCATCAAGTGAAGTTGAAACATCATACTCTTGAAGACCAGCAGGAAGTGACATAAGCATGTCCTTGACATCTTCGTTGAGCTTTGCGTCAGTCTGCGACTTACCGGTGTAGGCACCCCAGAAAACATTCTTTGGATTGTTTGGAGATCCCCACTCACTGTTGAGTTTCAAAGGCACTGACGGGAAGAAAAAGCTGCCCGTAAAGGATGAATGCACGTCATCCTCGTCGCCGCTGCCGGTCCAAATAAGATGTGTCGCTGAATCAGCTTGGTGTGCGGCGAGCGTTCCCGCGCCAAAGTCACCACCACCGTCCATCAGGGTATAAACACTAGACCCTTCGGCACCAACAGTGGCAACATTGCCAAGATCATTCCAACCTGAACTGCCGCTGATGTAATTAACATCTCTGCCCTTCGGTGGCCCGAAGAACCCAAACGGAAGAAGTGCTGGGTCGGTAACGCCCCGATCAACATCCTCATCCATGACAACACGGATGTACTGTGATCGATTTAAATATTGTCCATAAGCTCTGTTTCTCTTTTCGGTCGGATCATATACAAAATATTTATCTCCGATTTGAGCCGCAATATATCTCGGCGAAGCGGGGTTCAGACTTAGATTGCTAAATCTTTCCAAGATTACTGGGGAATTGTCGATATCGTTGAGCTTGCGAACGATTACCGAAAAAGAACCATAAGGGTCAAAGTCGTTGGTCGAAGCTTTAATATCGACGATGGAAACCTTAAGATTGTCTTGGGTTTCACGTCCTGCACTAAGTGCTTCAAATCGGAACAATTTTTGTTGTCCGGTGGGGTCAAAACTAGCGTACCCTGCTGCCATATCTTGCGAGAAGAGCCAGCCGGTTGTTGCCTTTCTTGCCGCATAACGGCGATCATTATATTCTTGAGTTTTGCTTCGAATATTTTGCATGGGCAAAACAGCGCCCCAATAAGCGCCGATATCCTCACTTGATCCGGTAATAGTGACCTTATTGAAGTCGCCGCCGATCATAGAGGCAAAGCTCTCTCCTAGAAAATAAGTCTTTTGAGCAGAGGTATTTGTGATCGAGGTATTCGTCAAGGTTGGGTTTGTATTAAACACCTTGCGAATGTAGCGATCGCTTGTCGTGGTAAAGTTAAACTTAACTTTTTCTGATTCTGCGCCAGAAGCGTTGAGTATCGACATTGCAAACTCTTTATTGCTGTCTGATTTTATAAGACTGCAAATAGAAGCTGTTGCAGTGCCATTAACATCATTGCCAGATAGGGCAACTCTTCCTTGTGTGGCGTAGAATACAGCCGCTAGACTGCCGCTGTGTGTCGCTGCACCAAATCCGGTTGCTACCGAACTCGATGGGAAGACCCAGAGCCCCCAAGCGCCGCCGTTATTGACGTCGGTGTTTGTCGTTCCGACTTTCCAGCCCGCCTTTCCGGCAGTTGCTGCGTCAGGGTCCTCTTCTCCGAGAAGCCTCACTACTGTAATTGTGGGGTTATTTCTTAGCCAAGCCTGTGCCGCATAAGAGGCAAAGGTTGGTGCGGTGTTGTTCCCGTCTCTCCAGAGATCACCGCCGCCGCCGCCGGCAACGGGTGCGCCGAAAACTTCAACAAATTCTGAAAAGGAAGAAACAGTAACAGGTCTCATTGCCGGCCCTTTTGTTGTCCTGCCGATAACAACTGGTCCAATTGGAGCCGCCTCGGCTGGGAGTTGAGAATTGTCAATTTCATCAACAAAAACGCCTGGTGAGACAAATTTAAACTTTTTTACGCCGTCTGCCATTCTGGAATGTCTCCTTATAATTCAAACATATGTCACATGCAAAACTGAAGCCTTACACATAATGGTTTCTACTAAATAAATAGTAGGATAAAGTCTCAATCACCTTGAAAGAAACCTAAGAACGAATCTTGTTTTTATTTTCGAGGTGAAAATCGAGTTCGTCCTCAAAAACAGCCCGCTCACGCTGTATCTTAATCTCTGCTGCTGTCTCCCTGATAACCATTTTTGGTTTCTCTTGGTTTTTGTCTTCGCCTATAATGTGCCCCATTACTTTTATCTCGACAGTTGTCATAAAGGACCTCTCTTCTTGCCCCATTGAGCCCACGTTGTTTTCTTGTGAAAAATCTGACTGGACGAATGCCTCATACCTGTGTCCGTTTCTTTCAAGATAAAAGGAATTTTGTGCGCCAGTCCTAGTGACAAAAGGAGAAACAATTTCGTTCATCTGTTGCATATATTCAGTTCTTATTTTAACTGAATAATTCACATGTACATAGGAAGGCATTGGTATTGAAATCGTTTCATACACAATTCGGTTATTTTCTCTAGGGAAAGTTTTTCTATTTGGATCCACTTTGTTGCCGCTACGACGAATGGAATCCGCATTAGCTCGATCTCTTGTCTTGTCTTGTTTTATTTGTCTTGCTATTGTGATGGATCCACCAAGGGCATCTCTAACTTCAGGAATATTTAAAGCGTATATGCCCTTGCTACTGGGGTCTTTTGATACTGCGGTTCTCTCAATGGATATTTGTGGAAATACCAAAAACTGTCCATCAAGTCTAGTGCTTTCGTCTGATTTGATCTGGAAAGCTCGTTCTGGATTTGAGAAGGTAACTGGAACTTTCTTAAACCCCTTGTTTGTATCTGTAAAAATGTCCAGTTCTTTATTAATATATTCAAAAACAGCGAAGTCAATATCTTCCAGGGTGGAAGGCTCTATGGCGTGGCGTCCGACTAAGCTCTCATCTGGTTTAGTTCTAGTTGGCATCGAATAATCCCTCTCTGGCTCGTTTGCAAGTTGCAACTATTTCAACCTTATGGGGGTCCTGCCCAAACAAGTACCTGGGCTCGCCCAAAGCCGTAATTTCCCAATATTTACTATCATACTGAACAAAGTCTCCAATCCTAACAAATAAATCTTGGTCCTCTGTCAATCTTCTTTTGTGGAAATGCACGCTGATTCCGTCAACCTTATCAACACCAAAAGCCTCGGAAGTATTATCTCCTCCCTGCCACTCAACTAGTGCATATACTCTTATTGGTGGTAAAAAGCTTTTTGTTATTGCTTCCCCGTAAAGAGGGTGATAGTCGCTGCCAGGAACATCGATTGGGAAGTAAAGAACCTGTTGTCCAATTACTTTCTCTATAAGCTCGTCATTAACCTGCTTTACGAGGTCTCTTTCTTTTTTACCGACGAAGAGAGGGGGCGGCGGTGCCGATGGCTGAGTCCATTTTGCCATTTATCTACCCTACATAGATGCCTGATGGCACCCTAGCAAGGACTCTTTGACTAGCCTCCTCCATAACAGCATCCCCTTCAGCCAATTTGCTATAAACGAGTTCATCAAAGACCGCTTTAAGTTCATCCCTCAAGGCCGTTTGTTCCTCTTTGGCTTGGCTTATCAACTCCGAGCCATTCAGTTGAACATCGTTGCCAGGTATTGGGATTGATCCGAACTTAGACCTAACTTGCCCCAGTATCTCCTTGGAGAGGGCAAGAGCGAAGCGCCGGATCCATTGTTTTCCTATACTATTAATATTTTGATAGGGTACGTTTGGAAACGGCAGTGTATTAATATTATTAATTCCCTTAGAGCCCCACTGACGATCGTCTTCTTCGTCCCAGGTATTCTCCCCAGCCCTAAATTCAATCCACATCTTATCAGGTCCAGCCCCATTAGGCTTTGGGAATATTCTTAATTTGTTATTTCTTAATTGATATGAAAAATGAGACGTCCTTGTTCTTAGTGTGTCTTCAAATTGTGAAGCCTGCAATTTGTTTTGCCAAACCGGGATCAAGTTAAACACTGTATCATTCGCATACATGCCATAGGTAGAAAGTGTTCCTGGGGCTGTAATCGACCCGCCTCCAAAAAATCTCCATTGAGCCTTGGGTGTCTGATAGAACACATTCTGTATTGTTACCTTTGAATCCCCAATCTTGTTATAATATGGACTGGAGGACTCCAAAGAGGCTGAATATATTATGTCCTGCAAATCATAGTCTTGCTGATTGGCAACTGTATCGAACGAGGCGGAATAAACAGTAAAGTTCCCCCCCATCCCAGCTTGGGCTGCTGGACCTCTCCCTATGTGAGCATAAAGATCTAACGTGAATCGTGGAAATCTTAAGTGAATGTTGTCTTCTGTAGGTCCTGTAACCAGTTCCCCATCTTGGTCGAAAGTTCCAGTGACGGCACCCAGCATATCAGAAAGAGCATTTTTTGCCTGGTGTGTATTGACCAAATAAGAATATTCCAAACAGGCATCTTCATATGCATTATAAATATTTTTAGTTGTCAGTTCAATATCAAGGATTTCACCCCCAAGCTTGTTGTAAGTGTAGGAGACTTGATCAACGCCGCCGCTAACAAAAGCATCACTGGTGTATATCCCCAAGGACAAAGAAGTTAAAACCTCGGCATGTGAGCCTGTAGATGGCAGGATCAGTGCGCTTGTCGTACTTGAGGGTCTTAAATCGACGGGCATGTATTTTACCTCTTATTATTTATAGTTTTCAGAAGCAACCTTCATTAAATAGTTTTGTCTGTCCGCTTTCGATAGGTGACAAACTTTATTTTGTTTTACATATTGCAAAACCAATAAAAAACCCCGCCACAAGGGCGGGGTTAGTTGGTTAAATCACTGTTTTAAGGCAGTGAGTTTTTTAACCGAGCAGGTCCTGAACAATTACGAGTCCGTAATGTGCTGGCTGAACCATTTTCTTACCGTAACGAGTCATCACACCCTTGCGAGGCACGAAGTCTTCGGTACCGAAGATGGTCGGCGTGACCTGTAGTGGGACATAAGGAGCATATACATAGCCACTTTCAAGGAAGCTACTCCCCTTGCGTCCTACCAAGATAACATGCCGCTGGAAGTAAGGATCGACATAAATGTCCATCTTCTTACTCAACGAACCAACCTTCATTGCACCCCAGGAACCCTTGTCTTCGTCTGATGCAGTCGAAGCGCGGAATCCGCTGGTGAATTCAAGGATTGCAGACACTTCAGGCGAGCAAACCATAAAGTTGGCTCCACCGCGAAGGGTCTTACGATGAATTCTTGCACTGAGATCATTAATGGTCTCAAGAAGAGTCTCGTACCACTCAGAAACACTTCCCGTAAAGTCGGGAGCGCCGTTAGCAACAGTTATTGCTGCGCCGGTCTCGACGTGTAGGAATTTGCCTGGGCGGCGCGACCAGTATAGAGGACCTTCAGTGGCACCCTGTACAAGGTCGTTGAGAATTTCCCGATCGATCTCAAGAGCGATCTGCTCAGAAAGAATACTTGTAAGCTCGACTTCGGCGTCGAGGTTATGATAAGCATTCAAATCCTGGGCAAGCTCGGGGCTCCATTTAGCCTTGAGCTTCTTAGTCATCGCTGTGATGGCGACCGAATCGACACGGATGTCAATCTCTGGGATACCTTCTTCTGCTTCCAAGTCCCAAAGGCTCGAACCAGCAACTGCACCCAGACCACTTGGATCACCCGCTGCGGCGAATGCATCGTCGATGGCGAATGTGTGGGTTGAAGTGCCGCCTACTAAGGCAGCGGTGGTGTTCAAACCAGCAGAACCGGTAGCAACGCCGTCAGCCTCGTCAAAGGCCTCATTAAGCAATTCATACACAAGAACGATACTAGTGTTAGTGGCGTCCGTGAGATCCAACTGCTGTTGCTTGTAGCTCTTGTAATCCTCAGAACGACCGACCATCTGAGTCAGACGGCGGATTTGGCGGAACTTGCCTGTACCAGCAGCAGTTCCGAAGAAGTCTCCGGAAGTCGTGTTGGTGGCAAGAGTAATGAGGTTTTTCTCATTAAGTTGCGACAAGTCCGACGAGCCAGGGGCGGTGGCAATTACCACAGCACTGCCTGAGAGATCGGGATCCCACTTGCAGAGTTCATCAATACTGAAGTTGCGAGAACTACCGCCAACCGTGGCAGCGGTGGTGAGGGCTGCACCTGTTCCTCGTCCAACGTTACCCGAAGCCACAACCGTAAGGGTGAGGCTTTGCGATCCTGTTGGCGATGCATAACCATTATTCAGGCTGTAAAAGCCCTTCTCGGCGTTTGCGCCCGAGAGATCTAGTCCGCCTGTGATAGCACGACCGACACGACCTTGACCATACACGGAATCACCAGCGGATCCTCCGAGACGACCAGAATTGAACTTAAAGTCCATAAAGAAAATGAGACCACTTGGGAGGCTCATGGGTTGAACAGACACAAGGTCTTGAGCAAGCAATCCACCAAAGACACGGCGAACGATCGGGAATGCAACGGATGCAAATCCTTCAACTTCACCGGACGACATGGTGGTAGCTTCCTTCAAAAGCTGTGCGGCTTGGTTTTCTAGAAGACGGGCCATATTATTACGGTCGATATCATTATCGAGTCCCTCTAGAAGACCAGTCTGCTCCCACTTACCAACAAGTGCCTCGCCTTCACGAGACAGGCTTCTTTCACGAATGCCTTCTGTTAGTTTTTCTAGCATTTTTTTATATCTCCTTTTTTGTTAGACCCTATAGTCCCGCTAGTTTAGCCCAGCGAGCCTTAGTTGGGTCTGCTTCAAATGCTTGTTCTCTGCGACGAGAACTTATTACAGTGGAAGATCTTTTAGCTACAGCTTCAGACAACGATTTTGGGCTCGACTTAGTAGTCTTTGTCGCCATTGTCTTTAGAAGAGTCTCATAAACGACCTTCGCTTCATCTACCGTTTGTATTTTGGAGATTGTCTCGGAGAAAACATTTTTCTGCCGCTCATTCAGGGAGGAATCTCTCATAACACAGTTGGTATAATATAAACGTGCGTTAGACAAGTTTACTTCTTCAAGTTTATTTTTTGCCCGAAGAAGAACTTTCTTTACTTCTTTGTTTCTAACCTGTTCTTTAGTCAACTTTTCAGTGAGTTCTTGAACAGTATTTTTTAATTCTTCAATTTTTCTATCGGCGGCGTCGGTGCCGTCCTTAAAGGCAAGAGGATATTTATTATCATTCTCTTCCTCTTCGAGTTCGTCCTTAGCCTTAGCCTCGTCGACTTCTTCTGTCGGAACATCAATTGTCAGCATCTCTTTGAACATTTCCACCAATTCACTCTCGTCGAGGTCGACCTCTGAATCATCTCGTTTTGCCGGGAGTTCTCCAGCAAGTTGCGCAGATTCTTCGCCCTCTAGCTCGGGAATCCCGATAGAATCAGCCAGTTCTTCTCTCTCTACTGGTTCGCTGGGTGCGTCTGTTTCTAGTGCAATGATGTCATCCAAATTCAATTCAATCATTTGCTCTCCGCCTGCCTCGGGTCCAAAAGCAGAAGGTATATCGGCTACCACAGACTCATCGCCAGGTGCCAATGTTGGCTCCGCTGTGGGGTCGGCATCTAAGCCAAGCCCCAAATCTTCCTCGCCTTCCTCCCCGAAGTCCTCAAGACCTAAGTCGTCTTCTTGTTCAAGTAGTTGGGAAACGGCGTCTTTAATTTCATTCGAATACTTTTCTATAATTGTAGATTCAGCATTTTTAAGCGCCGTCTCTTTAAGAGCTTTTGCATCAACAATAGCTTGCTCCAACATATTAGACATTATCATTCCTCTCGAATTGCAAAGATGCATACAGTAAAGTACATCGTATTAAATAGTTACCACAAGACTTAAATGCCAGATTTTATACTTTACTAGTCTGTGAGCCCTGGCCCAGTGAGGGGGAACATTTCATTAGCACTAATTCCAGTAAGCTCTGCAAAGACTCTATATTCTAAGTTATCGTCACCTGAGTTGTTTGAGACATAGAGCGTCTTGCACTTAACATCCATTGTCATTATATTCGAACTACCGGAAGCAATTGCATGGTCAAGTTGCCAAAAGTGAAGTCCCTGGGTGACCTGCCCTGTGTCCTTTGAAGCAAAGGAAAACCGGATCGGGGAGGCGCTATAATTCGCAACGGTTATAGATCTTGTGACAGAGGGAAAGTTGATTGTGTGCTCAGTTCCGTCGTCTAGGTTACTTGACCCTGTAATATATGGTATTCCAGAAACTTGATATGAACCAACATTACCAATCCCTGGCCCATGATATCCTCTGTTTTTTTCAGCCATTTGTCATTTTCTCCGTTTTTTTCTTTTTCCGATATGAGCCTCTTCGGTCCCTACCAGTAAAATTAAATAGTTCTTTTTCTTTTCGTTTTACCTTTTCAAGCAATCTTTCTTTATCTCTTTTCTTTTCCCTGTTTTTTTCCGATGGGCTTTTAAAATAGCGTCTGTCTCGGTATTCTTCCACAATGCCTTCTTTTTTTGCCTTCTTTATAAATTTTCGAACAAGTGCTTCTGAGGTTATGTTACTTTTCGGATCGCAACTTACTTCTAAACATCCTGTGATGTTTTTTGAGTCTCTTCTCTTTTGTCCTCTTTTTTTAAACCAACCATTTTTTCTCATTTTATTGACCTTCTTTTCCTTTTAGCCGAGCAGCGACTGAGCCCCATCGTCCCATGCCCGGCAAGTTTGATATATCTATTCCTGGGTCAGACGGGGATATGCCGGATAGTGAGCCCTTGCCATCACCTTCAGGAATTGGGGCAGTGCCCTCAAAAAGCGGATTCTTTTGAGCGAACTCTGGCTTTTTCACTGGTGTGGGAGCATTCTTCAGGTCAGTCATGGCTTCCTGTACCCTCTTTCGTGTCTCTGTCATCTTGTTTATTACGTTCTCTGATTTTTTAGAAAAGTTATTGCCGGCTCCTAAAGATTGCTGAGATGCTGTCAATATCTGTGCGCCCTGGAGTCCTTGCGCCACCTCCGTAATAATGCCTGACAGGACGCCCTCTTCAAAGATGACCTCCTTCACGCATTCTTTAATTATATTTTTTAGTTCCGATTTTTTCATTAGTTTCTTTCTTGTGCTCCTTAAGCACCTATGATATAATATATGTATATGTCGGCTATGCCAGCCGTCAACGCAGCCATTTCCACATTGAGTTTTAGTTCGCCATCATCCGTTAGTTTGAAGGCGGCCAAGGTACTAGACATATCGGTCAGTCCCGCCTCATACGGCGCTTGGTCGGCTCCTGTATCAAGTATCGTGTGCATATCGACCAACTGATTTAATGAAGTGTTCCCGTCGTAAAGACCCAGTGTTATCATTGACTCCGGAGCGCCCCCCACAAATGTAGTAGTACAATCTATAATAACCTTGGTCACAATGCTGTTGTCGGGTATCGTTACCCCCAGACTATTAAGACCAACGGCATAGTCGTCGCCATCAATAGTGGCCTTAGCTACGCGCTCAACGACTGCCCAAGCTCCGTCACTTGCTTCCGAGACTGTGGATTCATCTAATTTATTAATTTCTGCTGCCGTTGAGGAAATGCTCGTCCCCCCTATTGAAAGGGTGGTCGCATTACAAACACCATCAACGTCAAACAAAACGCTTGGGCTACTTGTTCCAACTCCAATTCTATCATTTCCACCGTCTACAAAGAGCAAATGTGTATCACTATCACCTTCTACCCTAAAGTCTATATCAGCCCCAGCCTCATTAAAAGTTATTTCGCTATTAGCACCCTCGGTGATGTCAATAAAATTAACGCCGCCGGCTTGGAGGTTTATGTCGTCGGTGCTAAAATTAATAAATGTATCGGCATCACCGTTGTGATAAATGTATTGATCAACGCCGATGTTTCCCGCCACATCCAAAGTATAGTCGGGAGACTGAGTTCCGATGCCGACATTGCCGTCCTGTTCTATTACCATTCTTACAGCATCTGATTTGAATTCGAGGTTATCGTCGCTGTCCGGGTCATTATAAACAATCCATTTTCTCGTCCCCGCTTCAGCAAACTCAATGCCGGGGTGGTTACCCGCAGTGGCTTCGACTTTTACCCTGCCATCAGTTGCTGCAACGTGCAAAGTTGTGCCGTCAAAGGTTAAATTCGCTTCAACTGTGGCTTCGTCGGAATCTTTATATGTGGCTACGCCGTTTGCTGTGCTTCCGTCCCACGAAATTCCTCCGCCGCCGCCAGCGGTGATTGAGTCGCCGTTTAGTTTGAGGTGGGCACCTGTAATCTCCACGCTACCTGTGATCTGGACCAGGTCGCCAGACGAATCACCAAGTTTGACATCGCCGTCACCTTCTAATTTAGTTATAAATGCTCCGGTATCCGGATCTACTATTCCGTACCCTGTTCCGTCGCCCATTAGTCGTCACCGAGTACGTCGTTAAGGGCTCGGTTGATGCGGTCAGCCTTGGTGAGATGGGTTTTGACTTGGCTCTCCGCCACGAGGTAAGCCCCCGTAGTGCTTGGTTCCGAAACCAAATCAAAGCAGAGCAATTGGAAGTCGTCTTCTACCATGGTTGTGCCGCCCTCTTGGCGAGTAGAGCCAAGGCCGCGGCTGGAGATTCCAAGCTGGACCCCGCCTTCAACGAGTTGTTTGGCAATTTTTCCTGCTGGGGTTTCTAGAATTTTCATCTTTCCCATTACATCATCACCGTTCCACCACACTTCGGTGACGAGATGGCTGGCGTTCTTGAGTTCCACGACTGAACTATCCGGATGGTCAAGTTCTCCGATGGCTCGTCCTTCTTTGACAAGCTTTTCGTAGTTCTTCATTTCCCGCTCAAGTATGGGCTTGGGATAAATGCGTCCATTGCCGTTCTTTTTGCCTGCGGCTTGGATTTTGCCGGCGACAATGAGGTGGGTGCCCGAGCGATTACCTTCGCGCTCCTCTTCGGTGAGAAGGTCATCGCTGTAATCCAGATTCATAAATTCTTGTAAGACATATTTCTTATTCATTTTTTACTTTTCCTCTCTCGCAAATTACTGACGTCGCCGTCTAAAATTTTAGCTATTTCGTCACCTATCTTTAGAAGAATTGGGGCATCTTCGTCAGCAATCATCCGCGCCTGGCCGAGGGCTCCGAGTTGATTGGCCTGTCCAATTTTATCGGCTATAGATTTCGTGATAAGGGTTTTAATTTTATCGGCTCCGATTCCAGATGTGCGCAATTGATTGGCTGCTGCCTTAAGTTGTGGCGAGCCCAATTTTGTCAAGCGGACTTCGTCTGCTTCACCATCAGCCTCGGAAGCATCTTTGGCGATATCGGCTGGCTCAAAGTCATCCCCTAGTTCTGAGGCAATATCTTCGATGGCCTCTTGGCGTTCTTCCTCGTCACGGGGGGGATCGCCCTTTCCCCGATTTAGTCTCTCTTCCTCCATTAGGTCGAGAACGTATTCCACCGTTGCCAAGTGAGTAGTACTGCCATAAATATCCGCCACAGTTCGAACATCGGGTCCTAAAAACTCTCGAAATTCAGGAATGTCTAGGAAAATTTCGAAAGCAGTGTCCAAGTTATCAAATTCAAATACCTTAATAAAAGGATGATTCAGTAATTCTTTTTCAAATCCTTTGTAGTATTCCCTGAGGATCTGCTCTTTCACCAGTGCGTGTAACCTTCTTTTAGTAATAGTTTTCATATTTTGTTAATCCATAAAATGCGGGCGCTACCCGCATGCCTATACTACCCCTGCAACACCTGGCGACTGGTCTCAGTCTCCATTTCTGCGTCCACATCCCTATTAATTCGGTGTTCATGCTGGAGTCCTCCGTCCGATATGAGTGTACATAACGCGTAAGATGTCCCAGAAGATAAACACCCCATCAAGAAGGCGTTTAAAATAGAAACATCAAAGGTAAATAGTTCTGTAAATGGGTTTAGGAGCACAAGAAGTACGCCGGACCAAAAGCCCACACACATCGGGCACCGAAAAAACTTATGAGAAGGACGAAACTTATCAAATACTGCACCATAAACCACCACTTGGGTAAGCCCATACGAACTCAGAGCGAAAATAAATAATTCATCTATCCTCATGAGATGCTGTCCGGAATCTTAATAAAGGTAGCCATAGCCCGCATAGGCATAAGTGGAGTTGAATTGGTCTTGTTGTCCAGCCGGTGTATCTTGGTAAGGGGGGATCGACCCATAGGGGGTATATTTGCCCGGTGGAGGGTCCACAAAATTATCTTCGATATTATCATCATATTCTTCAGCGGCTAAGTTATCATCTTCCGTTTGTTGAATATATTTCTCAATTTGGTAAAGGAGCGACTGTACAGGGTCCACATCAGCCTCTGCCGAAGGCACATAAGGGGCTTGTACCATGCCAAAAACGGGACCTCCCTCCAGTTGCGGGTCCTCTAGTACCCCTTTCTTAAACAGGTAGTAAAAAAACTCGCGCTGATAGTCAAAAGTGTCCTTTTCAGCCTCGGGCTTAGGGAGGGTGCTCACCATAGTATTGACAGGATCGATGACAATATCCATATGGGGACTATCGTTGATGAGAAGCTTGCCTCCCAAGGTTTGGACAACCTTCAGACTAACAGTGGCTTGCGGTGGCACCTCCGCAACAGCGGTGGCGATTTTGATCTTAATAGGCATCAATCACCATACTCGCTAACAAGGCGTTGCAGCTTTAAGATTCTTAATAGGTCTGTATTTCCTACTTTGGACACATCCATTGTTTTCATCTGTTCCAAAACTCTTCTAGAAGATTCCATCATTGCTGGATCCTCTTGTATCTCCTTGAGGTTTAACGATTCTGTGATGGCTGCGTGAAGGCGTCTTAGCTCCTCGCCTAGGTATAATTTGAATTCAACGGCACTATCCCCCAGGCACGAAATATATCTGGATAGGACCATTTTTTGTTCCGGGAGGAGATCGGCATATCTCTCATTGTACCGCTTCACAAAAGAATTGACCACTAGAGAATCCGGGGCTTGCATTTTTGGCTCTTGAGAGGGAAGCGACTCAAGCTTCTCTAAAATTTTCTTCTCCAATAGAACCTGTTTTTGTAGTGGCGTTTTAGATGCAAAAATTTGAGCAATAGTGGCGTAAGATTTATAGTCCGCAATGAAATTATTATAAACGTCTTTTCCCAGCGTTTTGTTGATAGACTTAATAGTCGAAGACTGCTCTTGGAAAATCTGTTTTGGGCTTATTTTCTTATACTTTTCTTTAGTGACAAAAAGAAGTTTTTCGGCAGTATATCGATCCAGCCCCGCGTGGGTGCTTAGTGCCTTATAACACTGCACCTCTTTAAATAAAGCACTGGATGGCGCAAACGATGTTCGCAAAAGCTCTTGTGTCAGTTTGGCGCGTGGATGATTCTTATTCACAAGTGCTTTAGTTAATTCTAAGACTAGCGTTTCAAATAAAAATGCGCTGTTGCGTTTCTTATTGTGTCTGATTTTCATTTCTCTTTTCCATTTGTTCAATAAGTTGTTTCATTTCGTGGTGAACTTCAAGGATTTGCTGTTCTTCTTTGTCTATTCCTTCTCCCACTACTCCGTTCGCCAGGGTCTTCATTTCACCGCTCCACCCTTTAAATAGGTTTCTATCGCTAGAGGATGCCATGTTGTTTGTAGAAAGATAGCTTCTTTTTCGCGCGCCCTGTTTCCAACGCTTGGATATAACGGGGGTGTACCAGTCATCATCCCTTTGCCCTGGTTCGGGTTCAGCTAGAAGCGTCTCGTCGTCTTCGGCAGCCTCTTCACCTTCGCCTTCTTCACCCCCCAAAAGGTCATCAAGCCCTTCTCCTCCTTCGCCGCCAAGTCCTCCCATGTCTTCTGCCGCCGTGGCCATAGCTTCTATTTCTGCCCCTAGTTTAGCGTCCCCAAACTGTTCTACCTGGATGCGTACAATTTCTTCGTCAGCAAGTTTAAATATGTGTTTATAGACCCAATGTTTGGAGAAAAACCCGTCTGTAGCCGATCCGGCGATATCAAACTTGGTTCGAAGGTGCTCCAACTCTTGAAGCTCGGCAATTTTAGAGGGATTATTGAGGGCAATCTTGAACCCCAGTAGGTCGTCTCCGCGAAAACCTAAAGTATAAAGGTGGATAATGCACATCTTCTCAAGCTCCGCAATAACCACTCTCTGTAATCTCTGGATGGTTCGGGAAAAACGAATGTCCTTTTGAGAAAGAGTGGTCTTGTCTTCGATGGCGTCTCCTTGGGCTAAATAAGCCTTGGGAATCTTCAAGGCGGAAAAGAGTTTGTCCCTCAGATAATTAACATCATCAATGTCGCCCGTGAACTGCCCCCCTGCCAAGGTTTCGATGCGCGTATTGTTGGAAGCGCCGCGGACGGGAATATAATAGTCCTCGTCTACGCTCATCGCATTATACCGTAGATCGACCTGACCCGTATTTTCGTCCACAATTTGGTTACGTTTCATTTGGGTTTTAACTTGTTCAATATATTGCTCTACATCTTCAGCGGCAATATTTCCCACATCAATATAGAACACGCGCCTCTCCGGCGAGCGAACAATACGATAGGCCATCATGGCGTCTTCTAAAAGCGTTAGTTGTCTCCATATCCGCCGCGCAGATTCCAAGGCTGAAGTGCCGTAAGGGACATACTTGTCGTTTCCTAAGACTCGAAAATGGGCTAGTTGCCAATTTTCAAAGGTCACACCTTTTTGTCCTTCGGCGTTTTGCCAGAAATATTGGATATAGTTGGGGTTAGTAGGATCATTGCCTTCAAGACGCTCAACTTCGCGCACGGGCAGCGGGATCACGTTGGTTATTCCCAAATTATCGTCAAGGTCAAGGTACAGATAATAGTCTCCATACTTGCACATACTGCGAGCCCAGCCGAACAAGTTGGATTCGATATTTAAGACATTATACAAGAGGGTATGCAAGATGTCCTTGATTTCTCTATTCTGACAGTCTACTGCAACCAAGGGCGTGAGCGCGGTGGAGGTGGTAATCTCATCCGCATAAATATCTAAGGTCGAGGCAATTTCAGGCATGTATTCCATCTGTTCAAAGTCGGTATATCGGATTTGTTTGCTGCGATCTCGCAGGACACTGTTGGTTAAGTTCCCAAATGGGTTATAATATTCTTTCTTTTTAAATTCTCGCCCCGTACTAGACGTAAATGTGTATTTTTGCACCGTCTTTGGGGTTCCGCGCGTTACCCCCGGAGAATCATAATTGACAATTGGCCCGCTGAACAAGCGTGTCAAACGCCTAAATAAGTTCGAACGCCGATTGCGAGGATTATTTCCATCTTGAATATTATTATCGCTCATTTTTACCCCTTAATTATCCACGTTAAATCCTGTACTTGTCCAGACGAGTCGGTATAAGTTTTCTTGGCTTTGGGTGCTTGGTACCCTGCTTGTCCTGGGATTTTGGTATTGAGTGTGTTGGTGGAAACAGAAATAGAACTCAGCAGCGCCTTTTTGTAGTCTACTTCTCTTTTGTTCACCGTCAATGCCGTATCACGAACCCAACATGCAATGCTCGCTGCTATTACGAGATCGTCATTATAGCTTCTCATTGCTTGCGGGCGTCCATTATGCCAGATGAAAGTCTTTATCTCGTTCGCCAACCTCCCAGAATTAATAGTAATTAGTTTATTTCTAACGAATTCTTCAAACTTAGCAATAACTAGCGGTCTAGTTTTCATTGACATAGTAAACCCAGGAACTCCCCCGATGGCATCTGCGGTGAGTTCGTCTATATATTCGTGAGTTGATTTTACACTAAAATATAAATTTTTATACTCTAAATCACGCAAACGACTCAATACCCCAATTCCAAGGGAATTGTTCTCTATGACCAAAAGGGCATTATTATATTCTTGTGCTATGGAAAATAAATGAGGCGCAAACATATCGGGAGCAATCTTTCCCTGGTATTCTGCCACCTGTCGCATCGATTGTATTTCAAACACATGGGCAACACTATAATCAGACCCGTCGCCGCGGGCAACGTCTGCTGTCATCAGATATTCGCTACCCTCCACGGGCTCCTCCCATATCCAGTAATTTCGATCAAAGCCCGCCTTGTGGCGAGGTTCATCCGTATTCTCCATTATAAAATTGAGATCGTCTCCGTGAATAACGGTTTCGCCTGAGGCATTAAAGTTACACTCTAGTTCCTGGGCGATCTCCCGACGGGACATATTCTTGGTCTCTTTGGCAAACCATCCCTGATCACGCTCGGGGTGGACATGCCATGGCAAACACACCGTGTGAAAATCATTAACCCCTATTTCCGCCTCCGTATAAGCTTTGTGGAACCAGTTTCCCACCCCGTTTGGGGTGGACAAAGCTATGCATCTCCCGCCAGTAGACAAAGTAGGATAAAGACCAGCCCACAACTCTTCCATCCCTTCCACAAAGGCAGCCTCATCTACAACCAACAGTGATAATGCCTCCGAGCGACCAGCGTCCCCAGTTGTGGAAGAAGCTTTAACCTGGGATCCATTACCTAACTCAAAAGAGGTGCGATTATCGATGGCAATCTCGGATATTTTAAGCCACGGCGGTAAATGTTTGTGTATGGCTTTAATTTTTTTGACTAGATTGGTTGCAGTCCCTAGTTTGGTGGCCACTACCAGAACGTTCTTATCGCGATGAAACAGCATCATCCAGCATACATAGGCTGCCACGGTGGTGGAGATGCCCAACTGACGTGCTTTCAGTATAACGCTGAAGCGGTGCTTTTTAAAGTCTCGTAGCACATCCTCTTGAAAATTGTAGGTGTCAAAAGAAATCAAGCCCCTCAGGGGGTGAGAAATTTTAGCGTAGTTGTTGCAAAAATAAACCGGGTCCTTGCCGCAGCGGATCACCTCGGTCATGATCTCCTGTTTGGTGGCAGGCATTACGCTTCCGGCGTATCTGGATTTTTAGATGCCTTGTCGTTAGTTGGGCGTTTGCCGCCCTCTAATTCCAAAAAGTCTTTAAATTGTTTTTCATAACTTTTATCAACATCCCGAATCGAAATTCGTCGATTAGGAATTACCTCTTTGTCCAAAGCAGGAATCTCATACTGCTTGGTCGCCTGGACCCAACTGCGAATTCTCGACGTGGACTGCACAAAAATATCTGCGTCGCCGACGGGCTTTAGATTAATAGATTCCTTCACGACTTTTTTATATTCTTTTTTTAAAAACCGCACAATATCAGCAAATTTTTCTTCAACTTCATTTTCAAATTTATTTCTAGGGTGCAGTTCTTCCAGGCGCATTTCGCTTTGATAAGTCACAATAAGGTTTTTTCCCGCGAACCGTACACGGAAGCCGTCGATGACACGCGAATCCAAAACCGGGTGTCCCTCTTCTCTCTTAAGTCCAATCTCTTGTTCGAGATTGTACCCGTCATAAGCGTTGGCAGCAGCCTGGCTTAAACCTCTAATTATTTCTAGTACCGTGGCCATATTTACGTCTCCTTAAAATCATGTCCATATCATCCTGTGTTGGTCTTTTCCCTTTTTCCCAGGCTTTGGGGTTTTGGTGAACAAAATCCACATAACAAAAATAGCAACACTTAAATCTATTCATATATAGGTCGTCACGCCCTGAAAACGAATATGTTTTACACAACGAACACGTCCTATTGGGATTGGTTCGTGGGGACTCACGCTTATCTGCGGATCTGCGTGCATCTGAGAGTTGCTTTAAATACTCTTTTTCCTGTTCTGGGGTCCATTGCGATCGAAAATCTTGAACGGCTGTTTTGCCATACTTATCCGCAATCGATTTCTCTACTGCTGCAATATAGTCATAGTTTTTCTTTTTCACTGAGGGTATACCGCATGGACAATGCCGATGGAGACTCCGACCCCAATGACTAAACCGGAGAGAATCCCTAACGCTCCTCGATTTCGGTCAAACCATGAGTTATTTTTTTTCAGTTGTTCTTCCAGTTTGGTGATAGACAATTTATAGGTCTCTTGCATTTGAGTGCAAACCTTTTTGTCCACAGAACATTCGCCCAACAGAGCATTGGTGTCAATTTTATTTTGCAGTATTTTGCGAAAGTCCTCTTCGCTGAGAAGGATTCCGACATATGTGGTGCCCTCTTGCTCAACACCAGCGGGACGAGGATCAAACTTGGTGACCTCTCCGGCCGCGGCGTTGACTGAAAAAAGCAGGATAAGTGCAACTACTTTCTTCATGTTACTTCTTTAGGAACTTTTTGAGTCCCTCGATGCGTTTAGCTGGCCTCTTAAGTCCGCTCACCAAAGTATAAGCAACCAGCTTATCCTTGTTCTTGTCCTCGTAAATGCCACGATGAACCATGGCACCCCCGGTCAAGGCAGCTAAAGTATCAAAACCAAACTCAATGTTGTCCATCAATCCAACGGTCTCTTCAAAGATTTCTTCGCTTCCGACCACAATACAAGCAGCGCCTGTAGCCGTTGTCAGATCAAACCCTTCAGCAAGCAGGGTTTTCTCAAGGTTCTTCTTAAGCGCACTTGAAACAGCAGTTTCATTCTCAACATCCTTGACACTGGTGACGCCCATAATCATACAGCCGGACTGACTCATGATGCTATCATAATCGGTGGGGTCAAAAGCCGTGTACTCTGAATCTTTATTGGCCAGAACATTGAAGACATGGAACAACCCAGCAACGGTATTATTGATGGTTTTCCAGAACTTCTTGACTGTGAGTTTGGGGTAAAGCTTTTTAATCTTTTCGTTGTCCACCATGATGAGGGGGGCAATCTTTCCTTTTTCTGCGAGCCCGCAAAGCTGGGTCATACGGGTGTGTGCGTTCTTAGCTACAGTAGGGGAAGCGGATTCGCCAGCGGTTGGAAGCGATGCCACCACTCCGACACGCTGGTCAACATCTTCTACACCAATATAGGTGAAGTATTTCTTGGCGACCTTGATAAGAGTGTTGACTGTGCCGCCACCAGAGCCACCAGATACACCAAGACAAATCAAGATGCGGTCCACATTATTTCCAAACACTTCACGGAACTTGTTGAATACTTCCTGTTCTTTCCGTTCGATGGCGGCTTGGGCTTTGGACTGGTCTTTGCCAGCACCTTGATCGCCGTGCTCATCCACAAGAAACTTTTGCTCATCTGGGATGTCGAGCCCGTTAAGGTCGGATCGGGCTGTGTTAACAGCAACTGTCTTGGTATAACCCATATCATAAAACGCCTTAGCCATGCGGCCGCCGCCTTGGCCAGCCCCAACGATGGCATAAGTGAGGGCACCTCCGGATTGGTCTTCCACCGTTTCTTGTTCTTCGTTTAGTTCGGGATCGTAGTCCTCGATGTCAAGTGTAGGAATATCTACCATTGTTACGTCTCCTTGTTGGCGCGTTTTTTAGGTGCGCGAGTCTTTGCTGGTTTAGTCCGCCGCTTAGTCTTTGTAGGGGATGCGGTGGAAGTTTTCTTCTTCGCCTCTTTGGTTGGAGTCTTTGCTTCCGGAACAGAAACCTCTCCAGTATCAAGATTCTTTTCTGTGGCTTCTACAAGAGAAAACTCCTTCTCAACATAAGCCACTTGTTCAGAAGTAAGCCTTTCTTTGATGAGTCCCCACAATTGTCTCTCGCCGTATATGAGAGTACGCATTGCTCGTTTAAACCATTTCTTATTGCTAGCCATTTTTTCTCCTCAAATGTCTAATTCCTCGTGAAGTCTAATCAAGGCTCTTAATCGTTCGTCCCGGTCATCTATTTTCTTAGTGCTCTCTAGACGAGTTTCAAAGATGTTCTTGATTGCTCCAATCTTATCTTTTTCTAATCTACCACGCAATTCGTTTTCCTTTAAGGCTGCGGTGGCTTCTGTTTTTATTGCTTCCAAATAATCTACTTTATCGTCTGCTGGCTTTAGCAGGCGATAAAAATATATTAGAAGTGCTCCGAGAAAAATAATCCCGAGCACCGCTTTCCACCAAAGTTCTTTGGCCTTGTACCACAATCGCTTCATCAGCCATGCTTCCACTTAGCCGCTATGTCGGCTGCTCCTTGGAGCCCTATGTAAGCCAAAGACACAGCGACCCAATCGCTGCTGGCTAAAGAACCCGCCGCCAAGAAAGCGGTGGACGTCATCCATACCATTAATTTTCGTGAAGCCCATTTTCCGAGCCATTGATCTAATTTTTCGTGCATATCTACAGCACCTCCTCTACAGGTATAAATAGTTAGAAAAGTATTTTAGAGATATATTATTCTGCCGGGGAGGAAGCAACCTTCCTGATGATACCGGCGATCGAATTTATTTCCTCGGGGTCTGCATTGCCATATCTCATCAGGGCTTGTACCGCCAAAGCAATGCGACCAGAGGCTGTGTTTTGTAATGTAGCCAGCGAGGACTTAACATTAGCTACTCTCCCGGCAGAAATGCCGTCAAAAACAGCGGCAGCCATTTCACGAGCTTGTTCGGGGGACATCTGGTCGGCTTTTGCTGTTGTAGATTGCGTAGTTTCAGGCTGTTCCTCTTGTGCAGGTTGCTCCTCTTGTTCCTGTAGTACTTTCCGGACTCTGCGAACTGCTTCGCTTAACATGCGTTTATTAACTTTCATGGATTGTATCCCTCCGACGGACTATGAATAAATAGTATTCCTAATATCTTTTAGCCCGTTTATGTATCTCCGCAAGTCCGGCTGCGACCCTTACTTCTTTTCCTTTATAAATAATGGTTGCAACCTTCTCCCAAGTGTGGTATTCTTTTAAGAGACCTATTTTCCATCCTTCGTGGTCCGACCATGTGTATTTAAATCTTACGAGGTCGCCGGCTCTCATTCTTTATTTTTCTTTTTTGTGCCCGCAGAAACGACAACTATGTCGTCCTCGTGAATGTC
>Ga0080013_1000843_pt1 | contig 42179 bp, 50 predicted proteins | sample ETNvirenome_6_85_FD_69236 | JGI IMG/M metagenome (GOLD analysis project Ga0080013, IMG submission 69236) | Marine viral communities from the Pacific Ocean - ETNP_6_85 (SPADES assembly) (version 2) | ecosystem: Environmental > Aquatic > Marine > Oceanic | place: Pacific Ocean | collected 2013-06-19 | reverse complement strand
CTCGCGCTATGCCGGGGTCTGGCTTCATGGTTGGAGCAAGAGAGCCTCGACAGGACTCTGCTGAGATGGGGGCTATAACAGAGCTTGATAGAAACATTAGGCTGTTTAAGGAATTGGGATTAGAAGAAGAGTTTGAGGCAGAGGTAAAGGCCAGCACCGATTCTTTTGGTTTTGACAATATTATTGAGCCAGCCTTTGACTTTCTATCTATTGCCAATTACAGCATTGCTGGTGGGATAGAGGAATACTTGTTAACAAACAGTCCCATAGCAGGGCTGGAACAAGCAGGGGAAGAGTTCCTCAATGCACTGCCGGGGATAGAAAGAGAGGATGCCAGACGCACTACGTTTGCCGATATCCTTTCGGGCAAGAGAGGTCGCACAGACCTGACTATGTCGGAAGACAGTCCATATGCGACAGCCGCCGCAGGGTTCATATTAGACGTTGTGCTTGATCCAACTACTTGGTTTGGGTTTGGGCTGGGGAAGGTTGCCGTTGGCATTGGGAGGGCAGATAAGGCGGTAGGAGCGAGGATGAACATGAGGAGAGTCAGTGACATTGTTACTAACTCAGAATCTGGAAAGACTTTCCGTAGGCTGTTTGTTCCCAACTCATTGGTCAAGGGACTTAAGGATGGGTATCAAGCTGAAGAAATTGCCAATACAATAAATCGAATTAAAAAAGAACAGGGCAGTGCAGAGGTTATCACTAAGGAAGATGTGATGCAGGGAGGGGCAGACTTCCTTGGGCATCAGATTCGCAGGGATGCAAACATTGGAATACAGACCAATGCCTTGCGTGAAAGAATACTTAGCACTGCGTCAGGGATGAATGAGGGGGAGTTGCGTCTGGTGGGAGCATATCTTGACCAGCCCGATGTTGTCGAAGGACTGATCAGTAAGCTTAAGGTAGACGATGAAACGAAGGTGGTTATTAAGGAAGGCGTGGAGGGGTGGAAGGAAGTAATGCAAAAGTTCTTTGATGATGAGCAAGCTGTTGGGCTATTAGATAAAGCACAGTTTAGGGTCAATTATTCTGCTGGCATGGAACCTATCACAGAGCTTTCTCGTAGCATAGTAGAGACTATGTTCAAGGTTCGCTTTGGCGAAGATGCTGGCAGTGCGATGTACAAGAAAGCCAGTGCCGATGGCATTGCTACCGTTACTGAAAATGGGGTGATGAAAGCTTCGTATGCCAAGAAGTATCCTACCTTAGAATCTAGGCTGCACGATCTTATTCCTACTGAAACGAATGTCGCTTTAATGACCACAAGGCGTGGCGTAGAGTCTATCAAAAAAGTCAATACACAGAAATTCTACGACACAATAATATCTGACACGCGCATCGCTGTTCCCATTGATCAAGTCGTAGCAGAGAATGCCAGATCGCCACTGCATGAAATGCTTAAAGACAATGGTATGGATGTGTGGAAGGCTCCTGCTCTTTCTATCCGCAAAGGAGCAAAGCAAGCTTCTGGCGAAGAGGGCATCTACTATGCCATACCTTCTGCTATGAAAGAGCAGTTGGATGATATGACTAAGATGATACAGGGCAGTGATGAGACTTCTGGCTTGCTCAATACGTTTCGTCAGGTGCAGGGATTGTGGAAGTCTTATGCTCTTCTTAGTCCCGGCTATCACATGCGTAACCTATACTCCAACCTCTTCAATAATTATTTGGCAGGGGTAACGAATCCAGTTAGGTACGCAGAGGCTATGCTGTTGCAAGTGGAGGACACTGCAAACATTGGAAGCAGGGCTGTTCGATCTAAGATAGAGCGCATCTTGGGAGGACGTAAGACTTCAGCGGATTACATCTTCACTACGCCCGATGGGTCAAAGCTGACAGGCGAAGAAGTAATGCAATTGGCAAACGAGCGGAAGGTTGCTGAAGCAGGGTTGATTTACAATGAGTCTGATCTTGGCATTGGCACTGAGCTTATGACGCGAATGCAACTGCGTAAAGGCAAGCCCACTACGTCAGAGATTGAAACTGACATGCCCGATTGGGGAGATCGTGCTGAGCGCATATCCAACGTAGGCGCGTCAATGCTGGCTGCTTCCAAGAATGCTGGCGGTAGACTGACGCAAGAAGAAGCCAATAAGACCGCAGAGATATATGATGTAATCGCCAGAGCTTGGGCGTGGAAGAACTGGAAAACTCCAGAAGATTGGTATGAGAATCGCATCAGAGAGATACGAGCCTACACATTGCCTGTGCCGGGGCAACCAGACAGCGGCTTGTCTGAGTTGTTTCAGACAAGGGCTTATCCAGACATAGATAAAGTAGACTATAATAGTCCTGCTTTTAAAAAGGCAGCAGAAAAAGCATACTGGACACAAAAAGAAAAAAATCTTCCACTATTCCTTCATGGAACTCCTAACACAGCACTTAGAGAGTCTGGACAAATTGACCCCACCCTTACTGACAGTCAATGGATGGGTCCGGGAGCTTACATGACAATGGACCACCTTCGCGCTGATCCTAGCGTGGGTCCACAAGTTACTACTGGATATATGTTAGGCAATCTTGGCACTCACGAAGCTATAAAAATAGCTAATTACCTTGGACAAAAGCGATATGTGCCAACTGCAACCGCAGGAGATACGGCTGAGAAAAAAGCAAGGGGGATATATGAAAGTATTCCTGAGTTGGCAGATGAGTTAAAGCGGTTTGGACACGATGACTTGCTTCCAGATGAATTAATAAGTGGAACTCCTTGGGAGCCTGTAGGGCCAAGTCCAGAGCAACTTAAGATGTTAAATAGCAGAGAAAAAGCTATATGGGATAAAATGCCAGATGGTCCATTGAAAGAATCTTACGAGGACTACATAGATCAGCGACAGATGATGGAAGATCTTTTGTTAGAACAAGCTGATGATGATAGCTTGGAAGATGTCCTTAAGGGCTTTGGGGCTAGTCCTCCTCCCTCTACTGGATATGATGAATTGTTTGGTATGGAGAGTGCTGGCAAATTATATACTGAGTCACTTCAAAAAGAACTTGATTCTTTGTTCGACGAAGGAATTGAAACAGAAAAAAGAACAGCTATGGTTGAATTTGAAACAAGACAAATTGAAGCTGTTAGAATGAAAAAAGAAGGACAAGTGTATGAAGCTGTTAAGCCGCCAGACGATGAGGCTCTCAGGGAACTAGTTGCGCTAGATCGCTACAGGAATCAGTGGACCTCAAAGAGTGGCTATTTGGATGAAATGTTTAGAAATCTTTCTTGGCGAGCAACCGATGAAGGATACGATCTCTTTACGCGTCCAGATATATTGGCCTTTCATTGGTTTGCAGAAAAGCCATACATAACCAGCATATCTGAACCTAACGGATCAAGCTGGAAGCCTCTTAGGTTAGGAGAATATATTAAGCCAAAAGAGGGAAGAGGCACCGCAGACTCTTTCATTGGAGATTCGGGATGGAGCGAAGATCTTTTTAAAGACGAAACTCAAGGATTGATGGGTTCTCTTGTTGACATGATGGCTGCTATATATACAAGAGCCTCAATAAAAGCTTCAAAAGACCCATCGCTATTAAAAAACACTTCACCGAAATTATCTGAAAGAAGGTTTTCTGGAAAAGTAAGAAAGGCACATGAACAAGGAAAGATGGTAAGGGAAAAAGCAGAGTTGGCTCAAGCTAAAAAAATGGCCAATTACAAGGGTATTAAGAAAGCTTTTAAAAACGATATAGATCTACTCACAAAAGAGGTGCTTGAAACAGAAGACGAAATAAATAGATACACAACTTTGGCATTAGAGTTCATAAACAAAAGTGTGCGTACACGCTCTGACGAATTGATTATGGACTTAACGAAGCTAGGCGATACGTCATCTTGGCCGCCTATGCACATGGGCTATCGCTACAGTGCAAATGCAGATCTAATACTGAAAGACTTATACGAACTTTATGCACCTAGGTTGGCAGAGAAAGAAATGGCTACAGACAGCAAAGGTGCGATACTAGATTTTTTCAAAGAAGGCGATCCTAAAAAATATTACAATCATTACAGGTCAATTTTTAAGGGTATTGCTGATGATAATTGGGAGGAGTTTTATAAAGCTGGAGAAAGTGCCGCAGCAGCAGCGGGTGAGTCAATGGATAAGCATGTTTTTAGGCCCATTTTTAGAAATGAACAACAGAAATACCAATGGACAACTGGAGAAATGTACGGATCTGTACCATTTTCCAAACAAAGTTTTATTGGATTTGGGGTGGGGGATCATGTGCAAACTAATAATATGGTAGACATGGCCGACTCAATGGTTGCTACCTCTGGTGCTTATACTGAGAATTTGCAAGATTTAATAAGAGAGTCAGCGCATGAGTTGGGCTATACTGATTTATTAGGTAAAACAATAGATGACGGGGATTTGTTTTTTGATTGGGATTCGGGTGGAGGTGGGGCAAAAGGGGGAATGTGGCTCGTGGGAGAAGCACTTAAGAAGCATGGATATGATGGACTGTCGCACGCTGGTGGACAGAATGATTCTACAGGGCTTTTCCATCAAGTAGGCATAGCTTATAAGCCAGAACAAGTTAAGTCTGTAGAAAACGTAGGCACGTGGAATCTTTCTAATCCAAGGTTTATGGAGCAGCATGGAGAAGAGGGGGTGCAAGGTGCTATTAAGTTCTTGGATGATGGTAGAGCCGACATCATGGCAACGGCAGATGCAGATCCTAGCACGTTCATACATGAGTTGGGGCATTTGATTCGACGTACTATGCTTGACGATGGAGATCAAGACATCATACATCGTTGGATCTTGCGTCCAGAAGGCAGCAACAGTGACGCACAGTATCTTAGGGTTCGCGCAGAAATGGTTGAGGAAGCGGAGAGGGCTGCTGCTGCTGCTCCTGATGCAGGTATTGATGTAGAGGATATGGCAACGCAGTTGATGGAGAGGTTTATCTGGACGAGGGAGGGAGAGGAGAGGTTTGCGAAGGGGTTTGAGCAGTTTCTCTTGGAAGGTGTAACAGATAGGAATGCTGGCAAGGCCATGCAAGGCACCTTCGACTACATGAAAGAGATGTTAGATACAGTCTACGATTATTCGGGTGGGTTTATTAGCTCGGAGGGAACGCCGGGAGTTGGCTTAGTAGCCAATGATGAGACAAGGTATGTGCTACAAAACATATTGGGGCGTGGTGTAGAGACTGATCCAGAAAGATTGGCAATGGCAGAAGCTGTCCTTGGGACAGCTACCACTGCGGATGAGAGCCTTTTTAGCAGGGCTTATGGACTCCTTGGTGATAACTTCTTGACTCGCGCCAACAGGAACTTTGGCCAGCAGATGGAGAACAACTCTCGCATAGCACACTTCATCACAATGATGATGACAGATACGGGGAAGATCAAAGGCAATGGCATCTTGAACAAGAAAGCCACTGGCGTAGGTATGACTGCTGATGAGGCAGCAGAATCTGTCAAGCGATTCCTGTTCGACTACGGTGAGCTTACACCGTTTGAGCGTGACTACATGAAGACGGTGATACCATTCTATACGTGGATGCGTAAGAATATACCATTGCAATTTCAGCAGATGTTTGAAAACCCAGAGCGATACAGTGCTGTGCCAAAGCTGCAACATGCCATTGAATCAGTGTCGGGCGATTGGGAAAACACTCCTACGCCAGACTACTTCGATGACATCAACGCGATTCGTATGCCTTTCACTTCTGATGAGATTCCATTAGAAGACGATGGGATGCCGATGTACTTTGCCCCCGACCTACCGTATGGTGATCTGAATAGATTGAACATGAAGGACATGGTTTCTTCCATGACCCCTTTCTTAAAGACATGGGCTGAGATCTATCCCAAGCAGGGCTACAGCTTCTTCTTGGATTCAGAGATACAAGACTACGAAGATCAACCAGCAGTATTCGATTTCTTTGGCACTGAAACAGAGTTGCCATTTGATGAGAAAACATATCACGCTGTTAAAACCCTGCTGCCCCCCGTAGGCAAAATTACTCGCCTTGGGGAACGAGCATCTGAGGGCAAGATCACAGAGCAGATGCTACGAGAGGCAGCAGGATTAAACTTTAGAAGCGTTGATATTGATGCGGTGGTGAGGGCAAAGCGATTCAAACGCAGAGAAGTTTCACGTGCTATCAAGCAAAGATTAATTGAGAAGGCAAGGTTGATGGGCTTTGAAGATGCCCTTGAAGATATGCAAGATGATTAAGATTCCCAATTGGGAATAATTTTCCCAAAGCTATTCTTAATCGTATAGTATACACTGGCATCACAAAGCTCAACAACTATGTGAGGATGATACTTTACCATTCTCTTTAGCTTGGTAGCAGACTTGCTATCCATGCGTCCTTTTACTTCTACGTAGTATGGCTCAGCGTCTACAGTTTTCCATATCTTAAAGTCTGGCAGGTATGAACGCACTCCCCTTTTGATAGACTCAAACCAAAAGGTGTCTGGTTCATATTCCCACTTCTGTATTTCTCCTTTAGACTCCAGCCACATTAAGTATCGTGCGTAGTTTGCCTCCCATCTGGACCTGAGATACAGCCCGTCTGGATGGCACTTTCCCCCCTTGGTATTGCTTGCCTGTATATCTTTTCGTCTTCCAGCAAACACACCCATAGCGTTGGGCAAGATGGCTTCTGAGGGAACAGTAGCCACCTTGCGTCTGGCACGCGAAAGCTTTCTGCCAACCTTGCTTTTCTTCTTAGCAAGTTTACGCAGATCTTTTTCAGTCCAACGATTGGGCTTGCTCGTCATCTTTTTAGCCAACTATTAAAGAAACATTGGAAAGAATTTGCATGCCATCCAAATAGAGGTAGGCATTCTCCCTTAAAGCCTCTCCCCCATTGCAAGTAGCCTGTGTTGACGTTTGTTCAACAACGTAACTACAAACTTCTCTGCCTTCTTCATTTGATATAGTCCAATATACTATATCATCAGACTCTATCAAGTAGACGAAGAGCATGAACGGCACGTGCAATAGTGACGAAAGCAAAACGCCCCTATCTATTTTGTGATATGAGATCAAGTAACTGCCAAACTTTTCTAACTGTAGCATTGACATGTTTCTTGTCTTAATCTCAGCGATACAAACGGACTTGCCATCTCTAATAAAAAGCCTGTCAGCATGAGTAGTGTTACTGCCAAGCCTTACTGCCTCCGCTTGTGTCAACTTAGATATGTGGTCAGAGACCAGACTCTCTTGTTGAATATATAACTGCCCCATTTCTGTTTCAGAGTCAAGCATTCAATACTTCTCTTTTCCAGTTGCCCCATGTCAAACTGTGATATGTTCCATCTGATGTGCGGAACCAGTGTGCATTGAACGATGGATGGCTGGAGCTTCTTACATCGGTGTGAAATCCTTTGTTGGTCCAGAAGGGGTAGACTCCAATGCCTGTCCACTCTGTCTTCTGAGCCAGTAAAAGATACACTTCAAAAAGCTCATCGTTAGTAGCGCAATTGCAATCCCAATCCAAAGCTTTTGCTTTTTGCGTTGCATCTTCAACGATGGCATTTTCAATCTTGCTTTCACTGTGATCTATTCCCCACTGATGTAAGCTAAAGGTTACGTGTGAACCAGAAGAAGGAGGCACGGCATCCCCGTTAGGATGCCGTGGCACTTCGTTAAGTAACGTAAAATACATGGGCCTTGCTATGATGTCTCTGGTCATTTGAGCAGCAAGCAGCACTCTGATGTCCAGTTCATGTGGGTTGCTAAACTCACCTATGCTTATCCTTGGTTCGTTAGCAAAGAAAGTGTCATACGCTCCTTGACTCATTACTTTTCCTCTCTCCATTTACAGCGATTAAAGACAATTGTTTTGATCGGCTTGACCACGTGAAGCTTACGATTACTTATGAATGCGTTCCAGCAAGTGCAAACAATCTTGGCCAGCCCAACGCTTGTCATAACTTGGTGCTTGCTGACCCCTCTACTCTGATGTCCTTGGGCACCTATCTCCATCAGCTTGTGATGTAACTTATTGCGTGGATCATCTGCTGGTATGTTGTCAAGGGTAAAGACTCCATGCCAAAACTCTGCTGCCTTATTGGGCTGAGCCTTGATGGTGATAAGGCCACAAGCTACCAAGGTCTTGCGTCTGGAAATTACTTTCATCGTTCCTTTGGCGGCACGTGTTATCCGAAAGTATTCTTGCCCAATGTGCAGCCACTCTCTGCCCTTGCTGATCTGATCAGCATAGCTACCTGCGGCACTGGTCTTAGCTTGGAACGCTGGCTTTTTAGTTTCTGCCCAATTGATAGAGCTAACAAATCGGGTAGACTCAATTTGATTGAGACCACTTTCCTGTTGAAAGCCTTGCGCTCTAACATTGTCAGAGAGATTCCTACTACGACCTACGTCTATCGTAGCGTAGAGTTCTGCAAGCTGTTCTTCATTTTCTAAGTAGTACGTCATCAACGTAAACTTCATGGGCTTCTTCCATTGCACCACAGCAGACAACCTGTGCTGCCCATCTACTAATACAAGCTTGTTTGTTGTTTCTATCAACGCCAGAATAATAGGCGTGGCGTTTAAGAAAGCACCCTTTTCCATCTGCTTTCTGTAGTGAGTCACTGCATCTTTGACGATGGGCCTGTTCCTGTCAAAGGTGCCATCAATATATCCTTTGGCAGCAGTGGGTGTAACTTTGATTATTTCTACATCGTGATCAAGGTTGCTCATGCAAGATTTTTTAGACATTACTCTCTCCTTGTAACTGCGTTTGATCTCCTGCCGCCAGATCTTGGCGGCGAATAATTTGACGTTGCTTACTCTTCCTCTTCTCTACCATCCTGCGTAGGTTGAACAATAGTGGCTGTTGGAATCGCACCTCTCTTTCCTGTTGTTTGTATATGATATCCGATGCTATGTCGCAGTCATCGCACAGGGCTGTTGACATCTTGAATAGCTCTGCTTGCTCCCTGTTCCTGTCCCACATCTCAGCCCACTCATCGCCAGTGAAAACGTGGGTTGGTTTTTCTACGTAGTAATAAAACCTAACCCGTCCAGTGTCCTTGCACGATTGGCATCGCGCATGATCTGATGAGTAGCACTCAACGAACTTGCGGCCCATTAAGTTTTGTAAGAATGGATCTTCTATTGCTACAGTTGTAAAGTCCTTGCCCAAGGGAACCGCAATTACACTCTCTTGCTCTTGCTGCTTGGCCTTGGTGTGTTCTGCAACCCTCTCTTCCTCGACTTTAACAGACCACTTCTTAATGTTGGCAGCAGTAGGAAACCAATCCCCTGCGTTCTTGCCATCCTCTCGCTTGGTAAAGTCATTGATATGTTTCTTGATAGAGAGCAGGAACACATAGCCATCCATAGGCTGGACGTTCTCCCATAGCACATCAAGGTCTTCAACAAACTGAGCCTCTCGCTTGCCGCTATAGAACCTGCGGTATGTTTTTTCAAGAAGCTCTGCTGCATCCTTGAAGTATTCAGCAGATAAAGCCTCCTCTTCTTTGTTCATTCGGGACCACCTTTCAATACTGTAGTGAGATGGGTATAGTGGTCTTTAAAGTTATACGTCATATACAGTAAATCTCCCGGCTGGCAACCTAACACGGCACACATACGAGCCAGCGTTATGTTGTTAGGCACCGAATCTCCTGTGGTTATTCGGTGCATGGAAGATCTATGGAGTCCAGTTAAATTAGCAAGAATGTTATAGGATTCAATCCCTCGCGTCTCCATAAATACGTTAACCATGTTCATGTTGAGGCGTACCTTGGGGTTACTTTGCGACCAATTCATTTGGTCTGGGTTTCTATTGTTGGTGTAAAGGTTCCTACTTTTCATCGTCATCCTTTCTTGGGCATGTATACCGAATTCTTTTGCAGAAACTTACTCAGTATCTCGCCCTTCGTAAGCTCAATGTCGGCAGCTACAAGCCGAAGCATGAGGTCTACCAATCGTATGTCCTGTAATTTTTCGATAGGCATATTCTCCTTTGCTGCCATGTTCACTAACTCTGACAAGACTCCTACTGCCAGCGCACTCTGTAGGTTCATCGACTTGTCTTTGACTGCCTTGGGATAAGACAGGTCTACTCGTTCTACCAGCTTGGCGATAATCCTTTCCTCATCCATCTGGGATAAGTTGTTGAAGGTGAGCTTTTTCTTTTCAGCTACAGGTTCTTTCTTGGGGATCTGCATCACCAGCCTCTCTTGGCTATTCGCAACTTGACCTTCTTGTCTTCAGTAGCCTGTCTGGATTCTATTGAATTGTTAACGGAGTCAGCTACGACATTGGCAAACTGGTCGTATAGTTTTTGTAGCTCGTCCGCAGAGTATGCCATGTTATCTATCCTCCAGATCCAGCACTTCCGATTGGATGTGTTCTCCGTGTATTCTCGTACCACAGATTTTTCTATGTCTGGATTCTTAAACAACTCGACTATCTTTTTGCGCCAATAATTTTTGTCTTGCTGGAACAAGACCGTTTCTCCACCCATAGCAAGTCTCCTATATAACGCGTGCGCGCACATCCCCCTTCGGGGGATGACAAATAATAGGGTAAAGCCTGTTGTACATGTACCCTGTGATGTAAAGCTTTAGAAACTGCATTTTATTCCCTCTCTTTTTCTCCCTTGTTTTGCGAAGCAAGTTGTTATCACACCCTCGCTTCGCTCGGTTGGGGAAGAAACGAGTAGGGAAGTCACGGCATTGAATTGCAATATTGAGCAATGCTCCCCGTGCGGTATGAAGCGGAGTCCCACACCACTGCTCATTACCTTCAACGCTATTCCCTACTCGTCTTTGCCTCATTGCGTTACGTATTTCGTAACGTGGGACACTCCCCGTATTGTTGTCATCCCACATGAGGCAATTCCATTTACTCATACACCAACTTTTGTCTGCCGGGATTACCGTGGTTAAACTTGCCCTGCTTGACAGACTTAATAACTTCCCTTAGCTTCTCCGTCGTCATGTGATTCTCCCACTCTGCTGTTTCTAAATACATGACAAATGGATTGACTTCATCTGCGAGAAATCTTTCCACAAGCTTTGCTTCTTGCAAGTTCTCTTTTGCTATTTCCTTTCTTTGTTTTTTACTTTGCCGTATCAACTTGTTATAATCAAGGCAAGCTTGCGACAGCACTGCTGCACTAAGCCTTGACCAAGGGTCGTAGTTACCAGTTCGTCTACCAACTTTTCCTGCATGACTTCCAAAAGCCTTTGACATAGAGTCTCCATAAAAAAACCAGCAAGCATGTTGATGAAGGCAACACACTCGCTGGTTCATATCTCTGCCAAGGACAAGGGCAGGAACCCTCAGCAGAAAATAAGTTAAGTTGCTATGTTGCCTTCATCAACGTAGCGAAAAATCTGTAATAATAATATACACAAATAAACATACGCTGTCAAGTGGGGTTGTTTTTCTCCCGTAGATGATCGGCAATTTTTATTACCTCTTCGCGCACTTCATACCACTCGTCTTCTGCCAAGAGATAACCCATTGCTGCCATCACCTCTGTCTTATCGCCATACCTTGCTGTAGCCAGAGAGTCTCCAGTGGGATTAAACGTAACACCAAAACATATGAAAGCATCAGAGCCATTGAGGTCTTTGAGTATGTTGCTGAGCAGTGCGCCTTTCTTGTTTATCACTTCTCTTTTAGACTCATCATCATCATCATCAAGTTCTTTCATCGTGAGTTTGCTTAATCCTTTCTGGTTCATTTGAATGGATAAAAGTATTTTTGGGGTAAGCTTTTCTAAGAACCTGCGTCATTACCATGCCATTTTTCTGCCAGACATTAAAGTGCATACTTCTCATAACTTTTAAGAACGCTTCCCCCACTGCTATGTTAAAGGATTGAATGTGCTTACATACCCTGTCATCTATTCCAGTTAATTTAATATAAGCAGGGCAGTCGCAAGACACATAGCCATCGTGCAATGTAATAGTCCAGTAATGATTCTCACTGGTCAGAGATGGAACATCAATCTTCCATGATTTATGTGTCCAATTTGAATTGAATTCGATGGTATCACGCTGTGATTTTGGTTCTGTTTCGCAAGGGTCAAACAATCTAATTAACATACGCAACTCCTTATAAAACAATAGGATGGGGCAGCAACCTATGCCCCATCCCATTGTCAATAGTTAGTCTTGCTTGCAGAGAACATCTATGAATGTGCCAAGATCTTCTTCTGGCAATTCGCCAAGAGTATACTCAAGCACGGCAAGCAAAAGTTCTTTGTCTGCCTCTGGCAATCCCACTGCTCCGGTGACTGCCATGCGGACACGGTCCAGATCTCTTACGCCGGGACGCACCACCTTTCCAATTACAGTAGCCGCTGCTTTACGTGCTTTCTTCTTGCTGCCTTGTGCCTTGGCCAAGATTTTCTTTAGCTCATCGGGCTGCTTGTTCTGATCCTTTGCTTTGACCAAGCTCACGGCAACATCGGTAGGAATCTTCTTGGTAACAACTGCTCTCTTAACCTCGCTATGAGCTTCGGCTAAGATCTGACGTTCTCTCACCCACTGGTCAGATCGGTTCCACCTATTCGCAACTTCCTTGACCGTGTATCCAAACTGTCCCATGCGAATCACTGCATTGGATTCTTCTACGTGGTTGAGGTTCTTGCGCTCAATGTTCTCAATCACACTGTCTTCAAACGCTTGCTGGTCATCTACTTGCTTGACGATGACAGGGATACGAACATGGGTTGAGCCATTGTCATGGGCAATGTGAACCGCTCTAAGCCTACGCTCCCCTGCAATCAAGGCAAAGGGCTGCTCCTTATTGCCACGATTCCTACGAACGTGGAGCGGAGTGTCTATGCCTCGCTGGACAATAGAATCCACAAGGTTTTGCAGGTCTGAAAAGTCTTCGCGGTGATTGAAGCCCTCAACAATTTGAATCATGTTGGGATCGTCCACGAAAAACATATCGCTCTTGCTTACTCCATCAATCTTTGTTGCCATTTTTATAACTCTCTTTGTGAGATAGTAAAGGGGGAGCAAGGCCGAATGCCCTGCTCCCCGTGGGGTAAAAATTTTACAAACTTTTATGGGGTATTAAAAAGGAAGATCGTCATCCTCAGACGTATCGTCCTGTGGGAGTTGCTCCTTCAAGGCATCCATATAAATACCAGCCTCTTCAAAGCTGACTTCCAGCGAGTCGGTCTTGAGATACTTCTCACGCACTCCCTTGACCTGTGCCTTGGTCAATCCCACCTTCTTCTCCAATGCCTTGATCTGCTTTTGGAAGTCGGCAGAGGCAGGTTCAGAAGGGTCATTCGATGGAGTGGTGGAGAGCCACATGGCCTGTATGTTAGCATATACTTGACCAGCCTCTTTGCCGGGAGCATGTTTCACTACATACGAAATGCTCTTGCCTTGGAACTCTTCTACTGGGTCCATCTCATCTGCCTTCGCCTCACCCTCTGACAAGGCTCGACCCAGTACTGCTTCGCGCCGATCCCTAAACCGTGACCCTTGCTTACGTGCCACGGTCAGCCAATCCCAGATGACATAGCCACGTTCTCGTCCCTCGTCATCTAAGATAGGATCGCCATTGTCGTTCTCCATCTTAGTGGCAGATTCAATCTTTAGTATGACCCGATTCTTAGGACCATACTGCGTTGCTTCGTTGAGGCGAACTTCAACTTCAAAGATAATACCATCGTGCTGACCTTGGGGGTGCGGCACGAAATCGCCTTTAGGTAAAGGAACTGCAACCATTTTTGTTCTCCTATCTATTCAATATCAATTGTAATTGCCAACGTCTATCGCCGCTGGTTGCGATTGCCTACTCCATACATTCTCCAAGTGCATGGGTTGGGGTTAGACTACTATAAGGTATAGCAGCGTAAGGGTCATAAAGCCTAATACGATCCACCATTTTTGGTCATTTGTCTTCATAATATATGCTCAAATGTGGATGCTTGTCAACAAGAATCGTATCAACGAGCATCTCACGGTGTCTCCTTGCCTTGACTGTCCACATTTTAATGGATACATTTAAGGTATGGAAAATCCAATATTATTTCAGTGGAATATTCGCAATCTCTGCCACCTAAGAGGTATTAATACTCAAAGAAAACTTGCAGATATTACGGGTGCCGACAAGAATTTGGTGAACGACATATGGAATCAACGCCAACGTAGTGTCAGCATTAAAACCCTTGGCAAGATTTGTGTGGCGTTAGACTGCACGCCAAATGATGTGCTGAAGTTTACAATGGCAGTGCCAGTTAAGGAGTTTAGTAGTGAGTGAGCAGGATATAGTAGATACGTCTGGGTTAAGTGGGTCGTTTGTTGACAACTACTACAGCCTACCTGACAATGTAGAGTGGGATGATTGGGTAAAAGCAGGGGCTATCCTTCAGACAATACATAAGAATATAAACTTCTGGATCGGTGATTGGATACTGTTTGGCGAGAGCCATTTTCCAGAGACTTATTCTCAGGCTATCCTACTGACAGGAAAGTCAGACACTACTCTTAGGAACTGTGCGTGGGTTTCCTCTGTCTTCCCACCAGAACAGAGGCGCGACTTGTCTTTTACACACCACTTTGAAGTGGCAGGTATGGACAACATACAAGACAGAGATCATCTACTGGACAAGGCAGAAGAGGAAGAGTGGTCTTCTCTGTATCTACGCAAGATGAGATACGATGAGCTTGGGCAGACACTTCCCGTAATGCCAGAGCCAACAGTCCTTGAACTGCGTAGCGACATGCAGCGAGCAGTGTTTGACATTTGTGAGGCTGCAAGTGAGCTAAGCGGCATGAAAGACCAATCGTTTCGAGTTCCATTTGATTGGGGATACGTTGAGATGAAGGTAGTTAGAGAGGACTAATCGAATCCAAGGAGGCTCAGTCCATCCTCTTCGTAGTGATGCCTTGTCCAAAAATGAGTGCAGTATTGTATCCACTTTGCTGAAAATTGTTGATAAAACTTTTGTGATTGCCATATGGCATCTTCTATTACCTTAGATCCAGCATCTGTGTTATCTTCTATATCTTCCAAGGTATCTTGTTCTATTATGTATTTGTATTCTAAGGCCATAACACTGCCATAAGCAGCAGCAGCTATCTTGACTGCGGTGCGCTTTTGCTTGACAAGATCTTGTGTAATTTTATCTCTGATAAATCGTGCCTTATCCTTCCCTTCGTTTTTCTCTACGGTAACTAATAATTCTGTTAGGCTATACATCAATTTTTCTTGTGACATTTCAAACTCCTGTGCAGTTAATAAATACGAGCCTATTGAAGTGCCAAAGTTGCGGCACTCCAATAGACTCGACCTTGGCCTTGCTACGCTACGGCAGTGAGAGAAGACCAGTCACGCTGTGGCATTTCCACAATGTTCCAGCCTAATGATTCCAACTCCGTAGCACGGTCATACTCTTTGGCATCTTCTGCCGTGCGAGTCACCGCATTGGCCAGACCCCACTTGGACATCTCTCCACCCTGTAGCAAGTGCTGAAGGATGTCTGTCTTCTCGCCATCGTTGAGCTTGTATTTCTTCTGCGTTTTCTCTACAAGCTTGAAGGGATCGGAGTCGATGCGCTGCTCTGATGCCTCTCGCATAGACTCTACTACGGTGTCGAACCCATCCTCTGACAGCACACCGCGCACTGTGTCGGATACTTGTGCCCAGAAGGCGCGGTCTGACAAGTCCTTGGTCTTGCTGGTGAACATCTCCCAAGCATTGGTAAGATCTAATCCACCTGTCTGCTTACGACCAACGTGATACTTACGCTGGCCAAAGTCATTGTGGACCATACCATTGGTGCAGACCAGACGCTCAGTGTAGAGTCCAGCAAACAGACTGCCTTGTCCCACCTCACTGTTACTGACCATGATACCTGCGGCAACAACGTCACCCTTCTTGATCTCTGCTTGACGTTCGTAGGTCACAGCCTTGATATACATACGAGAGTCTGTGATCTCGCATGACTTGACTTCGCACCCTGCCTCTATCATTGGCGGCAATACTGCCTGTGCCAAATCATAGTTGTCAAGGGGGCGATACCTGTCCGACAGGAAGGCACGTGCTGTGCCATCCATCGTCCGCACCATGCGGTTGGCTTGCTCTGCTTGCATCCAATGATTGACATTGTTGCATAGCAAGTCAGGAGAATCAGACCGCATACGGTCATAGTAGGGCTTCGGTATCTTCAGTCGAGCAGCGATCTGCCCGTCACAGATCCTGTTGGTAGGGAAGACCAAGGCATTGGGGGCAGGACCAGTGCCGACCAGTGCCAAGGCGATACCATCTGGTTCCATCGACCCGTCTTTGTCTACGAAATGATTGATGGCACTAAGATTTTTTGTGCTGCCTGTGTAATCGTTGATGCTTTCCCTCTGCTGTTCCAGCTTCTCTGCCAAAGCAACTACTGGACCTCTGTCTCCATCAATTCCTTTACGCATATTACTTATTCTCCTTGAGGTTATTTAATTCACCTTCGACAGCTACGATTGCTTCTCTTGACGCTGCTTCCCTTGCCTCCTCAAGGGTATTGTGTTCTTTGATGATGCTGAGTGGGCCACCTTGAGCCGCCTCTTCTGCTAATCGCTTCTCGTCGGAAAGCCTTTCGTATTCCATTAATCCATCTCTTAACTTTTTGTTCGTCTTATTCCTCTCGTCCAGCTTAACCTGTAGATTTTGTATTGCTTGATTCTGACAGCTTATCGCCGTATCCTTTGCAGCGACAGTGGACTTTAGATCCTGAATCTCTTGTGCTTGCTCATGCAGCCTTGTGTTTAACTTGGCTATGGACTCGTTCATTACATTGTTAACCTTGTCATGTTCGATAGCAATGAGGCTAAGCACACCAGACAGGGCATTGATGGGGCTGTCAGCAATGGCAATCTCTTTGCATAGCTGAGCTTTGAACTCCTCTTGCAGTTCCAATTCCAGCTCGTCCTTCAGTTCATCCCTCAGTTCATCTTTAATCTCCTCTCTGACCTCGTCCACCATGTCGTCTTTGATGGACTGAGTGTTAATCTGTGCGGTGAGGCTGAACCCATAACCGTCTATGTCGCAGTCTATCTCATTACCGTTCTGATCCTGCACGGTAATCTCTAACTCAATCTCTGCATCTACGTTTATCTGTTCTTCTGTGCGGTAGCTTGCCATTAGTCAATCTCCTTGATGGTGTTAAGGTAGTGAGCTTGTTTGTTTGGTGCGCCACCTACTACGATGGCAATGTTCTTTGCCTTGCTGCTTGCTCCACTGCACAGTCCACAGTCTATACACTGGACTTGCTTAGCTTCATGTGGGCAATGGATCTCATCGGGCAACAGTTCCTTGACAGAGCCGATGACCCTGTAAGTTCTGTATCCTATCTTATTCGCTTCGGCCTTGTGTTCTATAGACGTTCTCCCTTTTGATTGTGCGGTGATAGGATCTATTGATGCCATAAAATACTTGGCATACTCTGAGCTGCACTCGTCCCATTCGTGAGTGTAGCCTGTCCAAGTTCGTGCCTTGGCAGCAATCTTTTTGACCAGCCCCAAGGGGATCAGACTTGGATTGCCATAGGTGCCAAACCTTACAGCGTCCAATGTCTTTGGCAACCTTGACACAATCTGGTTAACTGCTGCTTTCCATATCCCATTGAGAGACAAGGGGTTAAGGTAACACACCTTACCTCTGAGCTTACACTTACCACAAACACTGTGGTCTTTCTTCTGCTTGATGATCTGTGTCGGCGTGTCCTCCTTGTCCAGTATGCTGACCTGTAGCATCGGCCCTGTCTTGCTGTTAGCTGATGCACGAATTAGTCCAGTCAATGCGGCAAAGATACGGCTGTTTTCCCATATCTTAATTGAGTTCATATGCTTCCTCCCCTGTCTTGGTGATTGTTTGCGATCTCTTGATTCTCTTCCCATGCTGCCTGTCGAATTGCTTCTTCCATTCTGGATAAGGGGAACCCGTGGTTGTCTGTCTCCCCTTTTATGTTTGGTATATTCTTCTTGCTTATCTGTGTCAGGATGCCAGAGATAACAGCGTCCTCAATACAGGAACTGTTGATTGTGAAGTGTGTCTGGTTGGATACTATGGATTTACAAACGCGCACATCATCTTCGCAAAGGTTAATTGTTATTTGCATTCTTTTGCTCCCATCTGTCTGAGTCTGAACTGCACCTTGGCTTTCTCTTCTTTGCTGCGTTGGCTGCGCTCTATCAATACCGACATATCTTTCATGCTAATCTGTAAGCTGTAGGTGCTGAGCTTGAGGTTGTAATAGATCCAACCCTTCTGTTTTCTTGTAGCTGGTCGCTCGTCTTTCTTTGGCATAGGCTTCTCTTCTTTCTGATAGGTGGTGGTCCTGTAGTCAACGAGCTTGGGATGTTCCCGTGCCTCTGCTTCTGCTGCTGCTTCCTCTGGATCATCTATCGGATCGTGGCATACTCCAAACTGATCTGAGATCCCTTTGGGTTGCGGCCTGTGTCCCGACAACTGCTCTGCCATCTTCAACAGATCTCCCATACTAATTCATCTCCTTGTCCATGTCGTTAATCTTTGGAATGTTCAACAGCATCTGTCGCATAGCTTGCAACAGTCTGTGCGCTCCTGTCAATTGGCCAAAGTCAAATGCCACTGGTGCCCGTTGTCCATCCACCTTGACGATCTTGGCGATGAACTGTCCGGTTCCCCCTCTGTCATCCTCTACGATTAATGCAATCTCATTGCCGAAAGTGTCACGCAATGTGGCTCTCAATGAGCTAACGTCTATTGGTTCACTGTTAATCAGGCTCACTTTGTCACCTCCATAGCAATCCAAAGAATAATGGGACACAGGATCAACTGTGCCTTGAGTAGTCCACTGCCACCACGATCCCAACGCCAACTCTTGTTAACAAGAAACTGATAGTCGAAGTCATACTGTCCCGTGAAGCGTCCCTTGCTATCACGGATAGCGGTCTGAACGATGTCAACATGGAACATAGAGATTCCTTTCTTGTTTTATTTCAACGTCGAACGAGTCGGGCTGTTCATCTTCTGTTGCCTTGCACTTTGGACAAACTGCTCTGTCTCCTTTCTTGTGGATGAAATTCCATAGGCATTCACAGTCCCAATAGTCTGGGTTCGTTGGAGAGTCTGGGTTCGTTCCTGTTACCCTGACCAGCATTGTGTCTGTCTCCTGTCTTTATATTTGGTATTGCGGCGATACTTGAATCGGTATCCTATATACTTCTTGTCTTGTTTCAGATAGGATAGCTCTGATCTGTGGGCAGGGCTTTCATAGTCGAAGCTCTGTCCCGATACTAATCTTACGTATGGTTTCATATGCTTTCTCCAGTTCTTTGTCTCTGTCATCAATCTTTCTGAGCAGGTTGGAAATTTCCTTCTGCTTCTGTTCCGTTTCGTTCAGCAATTGTTCTATTACTTTCTGCTTCTGTCTGCTCCTGTTGTTGTGTTCGTTAACCAACTGCTCTATGGTAGGTTTCATATGCTCTCTTCCTCCTCCTCTGTTTCGTCTATGGGACACTCGCAATCTTTTGGACGCTTCCAACAGACATCACACACTACCACAACCTCGTAGTAGGGTGGGATGTCTGTCTTTCTGATGTCGTATACGGTCTCCATGCTAATTGAAGGTGCGGAATGTATACACACCCTCCTTGCTGACTGTCATCCGAACCTCTGGTGTATGGTGGCTGTCTGTTGCCATCTCATACCATTCCTGTTTTTCTGCGTTGTCCAGTGTTTCAGTTGCCATCTGCTGGCTGTTGGCGTGTCCTGTGCTGGCTGAGATGACTGCCATTGCGATCTGATTCCTGCGACTGAGGTTTAGCATTATTCTGTCTCCTTAGAGAGAGGTGGTGTGGTCACTGTTCCAATAATCTGGGAGTGACACAAGGTTATTCCCTGTGATTAATCACTTTCCCTGTCTCGGATTCGTTGGCGTGTCAAGCCGCGATATCCCAGATTATTGGAACGGTAACCGATTCGATATGATATCACTGACGGGGTTTCGGCCTTAGAGCCATCGTCAGGGGACAGTGCTGCACTGCCCGACCCCCCTACCATGCACAGCCTTGATAAGGCCGCACAGGGTAGGTGCTACTGTTACGCCAACGCTTTGACCAGATCGACCAGCGTAGCAGTGACCAAGGCCAGTTTGCGATCACTGTCGCTTTGAACTACAGTCACGCTGTCTTCGACTACGGGGGCTGTAGCTGGTGCCGCCGCCGCCGCTGCTGCCTTGGCTTTCTTGGCAGCACGAGCCTTGGCCAAGCTCTGTGCCGGAGTCATCTTCTGTGTCGGCTCCTCTTTGTCAGCTTCGATGCCGACCTTGCCAGCCTTCACCGTGATCTTCTCTGCCGCTGCGGCCGCCTTCTTCGCCGCCGCCCTGCCCGCCGAAGATACGGGAACTGGTGTCGACTCCAATACGCCGACCCTCAGATCAGTGACCAGAATTTCGATGGCCATCTGTTTGTCTTCCAGAGTCGCGCCGCTGTCTTTCTTGAGAATACCGCACAACTCTGTGATGTCGCTGTGGACCAGCTTGGGAGTCGTGGGGCTGAAGAGGTCCAGACGCTCCCCTGTCAGTTCTTTGACCGCGAAGAAGAGCAGACGCGCTTGGCCTTTGGTCATCGGGTTGTCAGGGTTGACTTTGGGACCACGAACACTGCCTTTGGCAACAGAGCGATTGAGGTTGATCTGAGGAATGCGAGTTACTTTGGCCATGATATTGTATCCTTTGATGTGTGGTCCTGAATTGGACCGTATGTGAAAGGTGATGTGACGTATGATGAATTGCAAGCCTTTGCCACATCTGATGAGAGTTCATCCGACAGTCACTGCTGGACTGCCACAGGCTCATGTCAATCATGCGTTATAACGCGCGATTGATGCGCTGTCGAGCGGTTATCCGCTCGGCTATGGGCGTATTTGATAGAGGGCGTGTCACAATGCAGCTTTCACGATTGTCAGCCAAGAAAGCCAAATCCACCTCTGGTGAGGTCCGAAATGGCGTTTGCCTCGTCCTAAACAACGCGCCTTTAGTTGTGCGTTGTTCACCACAGGGCGTTACCTGTAGTTTGGAGTCTGTTGCTCCACCGATCACGGCAGTCTAAATGAACTGCTACGGGGTGGCGTGCCTTGGCCACGGGCATCGTTGCTTCAATGCACTGTGACTTGCCATATTCACAGTCAATCCGATCATGTCTTCCCTCGGATGACCCGCCAGCCTTGCTTCGTAAGAGCGGCTGCTCTGGAGCGTTTAACCCCAGCTCGTCTGGCTATGTCTTGGGACCGCTCAAGCTTTCCACGATGGCTGTGCTATTGACAGCGAACCGTGGTGCCTTTGAGCGACCTTGCGTCCCTCGCTATGGGAGGGGGTGATGAAGACGACAACATCGCAACTGGATATCGCCGTCAACAAAACTATTGCAATCACCGTGCCACAACCCCAAAAATTATTTTTTCCCTACGGGACTTTTTTTTGCCTCGCATACGGGGAACGACACACACGATGCAGTATGTTTCGCGGATACGCATTGGCTTCGACTCCAACGCACGAATAGGACAAAGTCCACGCACGTCCCACACGTCTACGATACACACGTAAAAAGCAAGCTTTTGCGCGTATGCGAGGCCAAAAGTGCAAAATTTGCATCGAATCGGCCTTTTTCCAGAAATACCGCTGCAAACTTTGCATCCTACGTGCGCGGATCTTTCGCACACACGTTGGTTCCAAGATTCCTTTAGGAAAAACCGCTGCAATTTTTGCATCACCACTTTTGCCGAATTTTGGTTGTGACACACATGAAGCTTTGCTTGGTGCGCGTGAATCCCCAAGGGGATTGAGAGCCAGCCCTCTGAATATCATTCAGCACGCCTAGGCGTGATTCTTCTCTGCCCCACCAGAGAGAAGAATAGACCTCAGGCTCTCTGTTAACCCTCTGGCTCCCTCTCTACTGCTGACAGGGTCAGTAGAGAGGCACGCGCCTACCCCCTCTCTGGATAGCAGAGAGAGGGGGTCAAAGCCATTCAGCGACCAACAAGCCCAAAATCAAGGGGATTGCAAGCAATAAGTGCCAGATTGTGAACCGATGGGACCAGACAGGCCGAAGGACAGAGAGCAGGGTCCGACGCTTAGACTCCCTACGGACTTCCTCCAGATTCAGGCTGTATTGAAGGCGACAGCCTGAATTGATGCGCGATCAAGAATCTTGATGCGGATAATCACGCGAAGAACCCGTGTTATCTGGGCCGAACAGTGGCTGTGGCCTGTCGAAACACAGAGCCAGACAAGTCTGACAGAAAAATCGGCCTGTTTTTGGCTGACGATTCTTCCGTTGCATAATGCCCCCACGGAATCGTCGTTCCCCCCGCGTCATGTAATTTAATATTTAATGCACTCACATATCACACACCATATTTCCCCCACTATTACCCTATATAAAAAAAATATGTTTCACGTGGAACATATCGTGTATATTAATACACATGGAAACATACATGCCAGATGATGTCAGTACAGGCTATGTGCCGTATGTATACAACGTGTATGGTCAGGCTTTAGCCTATATAGAATGGCAAGATGCTCAGATGGCACTAAGAACGCTTAAGCAGGGTTGCGACCATCCCGATAATAGGGTAGTCTGGAAATTGCAGACGTATGAGTATGTATGCCGCGCCTGTGAGACTGTTTTCCCATATGACAAGGTCAGAGAAATCGTAGACAGGGGATAGGATGCCCAGACGGATTAAAAGAGTCAGTAAAGAGCCAAGAGCCAAGCGCACGGTTCTGGAGAGAGCATTTGATACGGCTGCACTAGCCGATATGTATTTGAAAGGTCGTTCTCAGCGTGAGATGGTTGAGGAGTTGGCAATTAGCCGCGCTACTGTTCAAAAGGGTCTTAAAGACCTTCAAACATCGTGGCAGAGCAAGGCATTGTTTGATTTTAATGCGGCGAAGGCTATGCAGTTGGCTAAAGTCGATCATTTGGAAAAAGTAGCGTGGGAAGGCTACCATTTGTCGCAGCAGGGCAAGACTTCGACTACGGAGATGTCTACGGGCAATACCAGCTTTGTTTCGGAGACCAAATCATCTTTGCCTTCTGGTGATACTAAGTGGTTGGACAAAATACAGTGGTGCATCGACCAGCGGTGTAAGATCCTTGGATTACACGCACCGAAGGCGGCTGTAATCCACCAGACGATAGAAGAGAAGAAGTCGCTGGACGATATGTCCACGGCAGCACTGATGAAGATCGTAGAGCAGAACGCTATACCTGCGGACTATGATATAGAGAATGCGGTGGAGATCGGCACACAGGAAGGTGAGATTGAACAATTCGCAGAAGCAGATTGATGCGGTTAAGGCGGCTCAATTAATAATTAGGCGCAGGGAGTCTGCCAACAGGCTGCTGCCTTTTACAAGAGCTACTTTTCCCGACTTTGAGCCAGCACCTCACCATGAGCTTATTGCCGATGCGCTGGAGCGTGTTGAGCGAGGTGAATGCCGCCGACTGATGATCACGATGCCTCCTCGCCACACCAAGAGTGAGTTGGCTTCTCGTAGGTTCCCTGCTTGGTATATGGGTAGGCATCCTAATGATCCCATTATCACTGCTTCGTATGGACAAGATCTCTCTTCTGACTTTGGGCGCGATGTTCGCAATATTGTTGACTCTGCCGAGTACAAACGCATTTTTCCGAACGTAGAGTTGGCCACCGATGCTGCTGCGGCCCACAAGTGGAAGATAGAGGGGTCGAGGGGTGAATACTTTGCTGTAGGCATAGGCACTGCTACCACAGGTCGAGGTGCCAAAGTTTTATTGATTGATGACCCCCATAAGAACAGGGAAGAAGCCGACAGCCTTGCTGAGCGTGAGCGCATCTGGAACTGGTATCGCTCTACTGCTTTTACGCGCCTTATGCCGAATGCCTCTATTGTGCTTATTATGACGCGATGGCACGATGATGACTTGGCAGGACGCTTGTTAAAACAAGCTGAGAAAGACCCTAATGTACCTCCGTGGGAAGTGCTGAACCTCCCTGCCCTTGCCAAGGAAGACGATCCCTTGGGCCGGATGCCGGGAGAAGCCCTTTGGCCAGCATGGTATGATGTGTCGGCCTTGCGAGAGATAGAGTCCGTCCTTCAAAAGCGAGAGTTCCAAGCACTCTACCAGCAGTCTCCCACCGTAGAGCATGGCGATTACTTTCAGTTGGATTGGTTCAATACCTACGGACGCAATGAGGCGATTGACATGCCGCCCATCACAGAGTTGCGCTTCTATGGCTGCTCAGACTACGCCACTTCAGAGCGCAGGGGATCAGACTACACTGTTCACATTGTCTTTGCCGTAGACACTGAAGAGAATATCTATGTCTGTGATGTATGGAAAAAACGAGCTAAGCCCGTAGATTGGATTGAAGCCTGTATCGACATGATGAAAAAGTGGAAACCCGTCATGTGGTGCGAGGAGCGAGGTCAGATACTCAATTCTGTAGGCCCATTCCTGTCTCAGCGCATGAAAGAGCGCAGTGTCTATTGCTTTAGGGAGCAGTTTACGCCTTCTAAAGACAAGACAGTACGCGCCAGAGCCATACAGGGTAGGGCGCAAGAGGGCAAGCTGTTTTTTCCTAAAGACCGTTTTTGGGTAGGAGATGTCCAAGAAACATTATTGAAGTTCCCCACTTTCAAGCACGATGACGAAGTAGACTGTTTTTCTCTGTTAGGGCTGGCTTTAGAAAAGCTTAGAGGCGGCACAGCCCCTCCCTCCCCCAGAGAAGAGTGGGTTCCGCGCAATTACACCTTTGACGAGCTTATTCACCGCTCAGAGCGCAAGGCTAGGGGCAAGGCCGTATACAGTGAAGCACCTATTGCTGGCAACCATGAACCAATGGAATTGCCACCCGAAGAAGATTATTGGTCACTGGTCGATATTTAACAAGAAAATTAAGGGTTGTTTCTTTTTTATAAATTAGTTTATATAGAGATTGTACCATCCTAACTTAGGAGCAATCTTGTGCCGAAAGTAAATGGTAAGTCCTACCCCTATACAGCTGCTGGTAAAAAAGCCGCCGCAGCAGCGCGTAAAGCCAAACCCAAAAAAAAGAAGAAGAAAAAGAAGATGGGTGCTGCGACAAAAAAGAATACTGGCATTTCTAGAATAGGCTATTCCCAGTAATGATAAGCTATCCAAGTAGCAGGGATCGGCAGTTAGAGTGGTGGAAGCGCAGATTAGAGCATGCAATTGACTATTGGCGGCCCATATTTGAGCCTTCCAAGGTTCTGGTAGCTCAATATAACAATGAAGCGGCTACTACGAGAGAACAAGATGAGATGCGGTACAATATGGGCGATCAATCTGATCCCGGTATCCGCAATAAAGCCAATATTGTTTTCGGCTATCTTGATCAATCTATTGCTAATATAGCCGCACATGACCCCACTTTCACTGTTCACCCCTTTAATAAGGCAGGTATTGGCTCAGAACGCATCGTTTCGCGCATTAGCGACTACTGGTATCGGGAAACTGACCAGCTTTTGCATGATAAACGCGCTCTGTTAGATGCTTATGTCTGTCCATTTGGGGGTAGTAAGATCGGTTATTCTGCCGATGTAGACGGGTTAATCATACAAGATCCGTCCATAAACCCCGGTAGAGTCATTGATGACCCTGTAGATGAGTCGTTATACCTTATTTCTGGCGAAATAACGACCGTATTACAGGATCAAAACCACACAGCGCACATAGAAGCGCACACGCAGTTCCTGCAACAGCCCAATACTTCAATAGAACGTGCAGCAATCCTTGAAGCACACATAGAAGACCACCGTTATTTCATGGAACAAGGCTCTCCCGACAAAAATACCACCATAAAATGGGAATCGCCCTACGGTGTGCATTGGAAAGCGGGGGATATCATCATTGATCCTATGGCTTCTGATGGTTTACGGGACGCTAAGTGGATTGCTTTCCGCTATGTGAAGCATATTGATGAGATGGTATACCAAGGAGACTTGGACACAGGTGGATTAGAGCCTAATTTTCGCCTTGATGACGCGCCTGACATGCCCGATGGCATGGAAGTAGACGATTTTGGCATGGTAGAGGGGTATGAAATCTTTGCCAAAGGCCAAATTACGGGGTCAAATCGCAAAGAAAATTTGTGGGTAGACATTTGCAGGGACCATAGCAAGTTCATGCGCTACGAAAATGAGTGGCCTATGGAGTCTCTTGAGGATTTTCCTTGCGAAATACTGTCTTTAGCCGATGGCGTAGTTGATTGGCACACCAAAGGCCCACTAATTATGGGTGGTGCTGACTCTATGCAGAGTCTTGTTAACGAGATATTAGACTCTTACCTGTCGGTTATACGCAAACAGAAGAACCTTTTCCTTTACGATCCTCGTTATATACGCGAAGAGGAGATAGATGCCATCCTTGAAGCGGACGATATGGAGTCTTTTGAGGTTGAGGGGCTGGTAGAAGCGCAGGGAAGGGCCATACAAGCCATTCAATTCGGTGACGTTCCCCCTGAGAAGGGTGAGATCTTACGCATTGTACAGTCGATGTTTGACAGGGCTAATGGAACGCCACAGCCCATCTCAATGCCTAAGTCAGACTCTGCCACTGAAGCCAATATCCAAGACAGGCGCAATACCGCCAGAGAAGATGAGCGAGCAGAGAAGTTCGCCGCCTATCAAGTGCGTAAGGCCCGTAAGTTCTGGCAGCTAACGACTGAGTTTAGACCGGAGCGCATGTTTCTTATCGACCCCCGTGCCGCTGAGTTCGTCAATATTACAGAAGACCTCGCCCAAGGCGAGTATCAGTTTGAGATCAATGTCTCTTCAGCCGCTACCGCTACAGCCGTGGAGCGCAAGCAGTTTATGGATCTCATTGCCCTCGCCTCTGGGCCAGTGAACCAACTGATTATGGAAACAAATAATGGCGTAGGCATTAACGTAGCTGAGTTAGTCAAAGATTTATTGATACGAGGCTATCGCATACAAGACCCAGAGCGCATCTTGCCTTTCCTAAACAACCCCACTCCAGAAGTAATTGACCCCGGTGCAAGTCCAGAAGGTGGAGGATTGCCCAAGGAAGCACTGGCGGCTCTTATGGGAGCAGGGGGAGCAGGAGGCCCAGCCCCACCTACTGAGGCTGCTCCCCCGACAGAATCTGCTATCCAAGGTGATGCCATGAGGGTAGACCGTGGTGGTGCAGGACCAAACAGTGCTATAACACGCAATAGCGCAGAGGGTATGTAGTCATGGCTAAGTCATTTACGTCTTCCTCACTGACGGACAAAGAACTACAAGACCTTGATCCTTGGTTGCAAGAAAATCTTGGCGATCCCAAGGGCGGCTTTTGGATCATAGAGCGCAATGAAAAGACGGGTAAAGTCGAAGCAGTTATGATGGATGAAAACTTTACCTCTAAGTCGCGCAGGACCATTCCAGAGGATGCTATTCCTGCTCCCACCGAAGATGATTCAATGGTAGCAGATGAGCCAGTAGAGCAAGCGTCTAAACCTGCAAACCGTTTTAGTAGACCACAAAGAGACTTTAGCCGACCTAAGAGTGTAGCTGAGTTACGCAGTAAGTCGCGTGGAGAACCCTACACCCCACCACCTACTCCCTCTCTTGACCGCATCGGACAAGAGACTGCCCAAGGCCCAGAGCCTCCTGCTTATAGGCCGTATAAGTATGCGGGGGCTACAAGCCCAGAGCGTCCAGTTCGCAAGCCCAGATTTGCAGACCCTGTAGCAGAAGAGCCAGAAGCAGAATTGCCACAAGTAGTTGATCCTGTTGCTAAGAAGCCTCGCAGAAAGAAGACTACAGCGGCAGCAAGCAGTGCGTTTGATGAGATGGATTCTGAAATTGCAGCACAAGGGCCAGACTTCCAAGGAACAGTGCTTAGTGAAGGCAAGATGACTGCTAAGGAAAGTGCAGACTTAAGGAAGAAAACTAGTCGCACAGCCCCTGTTGTAGAAGAAGAAGCTACTCCTGCGGCAGAGCCAGCCAAGAAGAAAGACCGCAAGAATATATTCCAAAGGGCTGGCGGCATGGTAGCGGGGGCAGCTAGGGGCATAAAGGATACGTTTGCAGGGTCTGATGCCACGTTTTCCGAAAAGACCTATGTACCTGAATGGATTAATGATCCCGATGTAGGAGTCTCTGAGCCGGGGTCACTTGCGTCTACGTCAAGAACTATGGCATTAGATCGTCTTCGTCAAAATAAAAATAAGAAAAGTGGAACTGCTACCCTTGGCAAAGTGGAATATTGGACCGATCCTAACGATGGCACCACTTTTGTGCGCGAAGTTGACTCAGATGAAGATGAGTTGCCAGCCGAAGTAGATATGACAGAGGCAAAAAATAAAACTAAATACGTCGACCCTTCTGGCCCAAAGCCAGATTGGGTTGATAATCCCCCTGCTGGTTCATATGTAGGAAGAGGCAAGAGTAAAGACCTTCAAATGGGCATTGACAAAGCTGTGATGAATGCTAGGCAGAGTTATGCAAAGGTTGTTGGAGAAACAGAAGAAACTGAAGAGGGAACAGTCAATAGGGCCACGTTAGAAGGCACTCGGCGTTCAAGTCTATGGATAGATCCCGAAACTGGAATAACTCATATCCTTCTTGATACGCCAGATACTGTAAAAAAAAAGCCCAAAACTGAGGTAAAGTTAGAAGCAGAGCGGTTTGAAGGCGAAAGCCCAGAGGGTATAGAGTCAGAAGCAGAGCAAATAGAAATAGATCTTGAAGATCCAGAGATAATGGATCGCCTTACTAACCCAAGATCTTCATTGCCCGTAGACGATCCAGAGCCAGTAGGCTTGCCGCTGAAGACCAAAGCCAGAGATGAACAGACAGATACCAAGATTGTAAAAGATTCGCCTGTGGCAACAGAAGTTGTGTTGCGGACTCAAAAAGCATTAGGCACCAACTGGAAATCGCCTAAAGGTCAAATAATAATTACCGATGAGTCGTTGGAAGAAGCGGCTTCTAAGGAGCCAAATCCTCCTTTTAGGCTGGTGATTGACCCTAACGACAACATAGCAAACCTTTTAGATGCGGATGGAATGCAAGTAGAATCATTTGCCGTAGGCACAGGAGACACTACAGGGGTTAGATATGGCAAGAAGTATTTTACGCCTACTGGAACATCTCAAATAATTAACAAAGTGCCTTATGAGCAAGTTGAAGGAAGTTATGGCCCAATGTGGATGGGGCTTGATTGGGATCATTATGGGCTGCATGGTCCGCACAAACGCGATGATATTGAATCTTCTGGAGAAGGCTTTGAAAATGAAGGTTTTGTTTCGCACGGTTGTATGCGTTTTATGGAAAAAGATTTAATAAAATTATCTGAATACTTAGAGGTGGGATCGTCTGTTGAGGTGCTGCCCTACGACACGCGACCAAATGTGCGCGGTCCTTTACGAGTTGGAGCAAAATAATGGCAGGACGAAGAATGCAAGTACCAGCAAAGGGTCAAGCGCCAGCCGCCCCTGCGGCAAGGCCAGCACAGCGAGGAGCCGCTGCTCCTGCCGCTAGAATGGCACCCAAGGCAAGGCCGATGCCCAAGCCAAGTCCGCGCAAGAAAATGCCATCTGCCCCACTTCGCAAGCCCGTAGCTGGAACGCCAGCACCACAGGGCTTAGACGATAATGATCAGACACGAGCAGCTAAAGATGCAGCAGCGGCAAAGATAACTAAAAGCTTTGGCATACCGCCCGATCTCTTGAATGAGTTTACGATGGAAGAATTACAGGTAATGCCAAGATTGTTACAGAAGATGCAAAAGCTAGACATCATGCCGGGAGGAGACAAGGCGGCTGAACGTGCTGGTTTTGGTGGTGGTCCTTCTATGCAGCAAGCAAATGACAATAACATGGGCCTACGCCCACCTATGGGATAACATAATGCCTTTTTACGACTATAAATGCGGCGAGTGTAACATGGTTCACGAAATACCTGTCTCCTATGAGAAAAGGCAAGATGCCCAAGAATGTTTGTCTTGTGGCAAAGAGGCTACCTATCAGTTTCCTACGAGTGGAATCTTTGGGTTTCAGCCTTTTGAGCCGTATTACGATGAGTCGCTGAATATGGACATTTATGGTCGTAGGCATAAAGAGCAAACAATGAAGGCTTTAAATGTCATCGAAGCTGGAGACAGGGTGCATGGAGGCAGAAATTACGATCCTTCTGCTCCTCAGACCATAAAGCCTGTTAGCAAGTTGTCAGGACGAAACTTGGATGATATCCGAAGGGAAAATGAAAAGCGAGAAGAGGATACACACAACTTTGTTGTTGGCACAGAAAACAAAGATGGTAAGACTATTGACAATTACCAACGTGCATCTGATTTGCCCAGCCCAAAAAACCCACCTCAAGGAGATTGAACAATGTCTGAAGTAACCCCTACCTTTACGTCCAATGCTACCCAAGAACTTGAGCAGATAGAATCTGCCATGAACAAGGATGCAATTGACTCCGTAATGGCAGGAAAGGGGAATGGCACTGCCCCCGGCAACGGTAACGCATCGAATAATTCTGATCCCGGCAACGGACTCTCAGATAATTCTAATGGTGCGGAGAAAACTCCTAGTCGACAAGAGTTGCTGGACTATCTGGAATCTAATGCTGACGCGATTCCCGGTGGAGCCGATCTGGTAAAACAGTTTCAAAGAACAATAAGTCAGCAGGGAAATGCCAATAAGGATCTTGAAGAGCGTCTTAATAAACTTGAGAATGCTAATAAGGCTCCAGAAAAGCCCGACCCTGCCGATGCGCGGCGGCAACAGTTGTTAAAGCGAATGCCTAAACAAACGCAAGAAATGTTTGAAGCATTCGTAGATGAGCTTGGCCTTGTATCAAGACATGAGTTAGATGCTGAAGAGCGTGATAAGCGATCCGTTGAAATGACAATGGGTGCTATTACGGAAGGCGTAGAGACTTGGGGCGAGGACTTTGGAGCTATGGATGGAGATAAGTTTGTATGGAATCCAGACATATATGATGGAGTTCGTGACCTTTTTAAGTCTATGCGTTCGCCAGAGGAAGGGATTACCCCGAATCAACTTTACATCTTATATAATTATGAAAACTTGTTAAAGGCTGAGTATGAGAGAGGTGTTTCTTCTGCTGGCGAAGGAGATAGGACGCAGAGAGTTGCGAGGGCAGCAAGTTCTCACAACCGTTCCTCTAATGCTCCGACTCAAGAACCAGCATTACGACAAGATGATGATGACTTAAACGATATTGTGTCTAAAGCGGTCCTCAAGTCTTGGAAACACTTTAACAGTTAACAATTAATTAATAGGGAGCAACTCCATTATGGCTACTGGAGAATCTAGCCTAAGTCGCACCTATGGACCCTTGCTTACGATGACGCTTGACGAGATCCTTTCGTCTGGTGCCATTCAAGACAATATCTATGATATGGCCAAGACCCTGTCTTGGTTCAAGTCTGGCAATCGTATCAAGGTTCTGCAAGGCGGCGAACGAATTCGTATCCCAGTAATGACTGGGAAAAATAACACGTTCAAGTGGTATTCGGGTCTTGATACGCTGAGCATTACGCCTTCTATCGGACAGACCACTGCGTGGTACACTTGGAAACAGGGTGCCGTTGGCATCGCTATTGATGGTTTGACTTTGCGGTCGAATCAAGGTCCGACCCAGATTAACGACATTATGCAAGAGAAGATTCGCCAAGCGGAGCTTTCCTTGGGTGATGGCGTTGCCACTGGTATTTTCAGTGATGGCACTGGTTCGGGTAGCAAGCAGATGACGGGATTGACTGCGGCAGTTGATCAGACTCCTGCTACGACCACCTACGCTTCGATTGATCCTGCCGACAATACGGCGTGGCGCAATCGTTCAGTGGCTAGCGTTGGCAGTGCTGCTGCAAATCTTGTTTCTAATATGCGCTCGGTTTACAATAGCTGTTCGCGTGGCTCGGAGGGAGTAGCATCTACTCCTGACTTTATCGTCACTACGCAGACTGTGCATGAAGCTCTTGAAGCTCTTATTGCTCCTCGCGTGCGTTACGAGCAGAATCCTTCCGGTGGTGCTGATGCTGGCATTGATACGCTTAAGTTCAAAGGTGCTGAAGTTGTCTGGGATGACTACTGCACCAGTGGCGTTATGTATATGCTCAACTCGGCACATATTATGATGTTCATTCACGGCAAAGCCAATTTTGCCATGACGGACGAAGGGTTCCAGAAGCCCATTGATCAAGATGCTCTCGTTGCTCAGATCCTTTTCCAAGGCAACTTGGCAGTCAACAACAGGCGTAAGCTTGGTGTTTTGGCTGGCATCTCTTAAGAAATAGGAGATAGCAAAATGGCAGCACTTACTACGACTATTGATACTATTTCTCCTGTAGGGGAACATGCCGTTATGACGGGTTCTTTTACCGGAGAGCAGGATGATAGTCATCTCGTATTAGTTCCTTCGACAGGGTATGTGTTCTCTTGCAGCATTTCCACTCCAGCCGAAGATGCCGCTACTCCACAGGTAGTGCTAAATACTTCAACTGGTGGTACGTCTACCAATGGGAGTGTTCGGGTATCGACTACTGCTGACAGTGGAACATATACCTTTACCGCACATGTCCTAGGTGCATTTTAAAATAGAGGTTAGAAAATGCAGATTCAACAAGTCAATCGCTCCGATGCCGAAAGGGTTTGGGTGAATATTACCAATGTTGATGGTAAGACGATCACTACGCATTATCCAGTGTATCTGATGACCAACAACAAAAACACTTCATCCGTGGGAACGAATGAAGCTGCACAGGAGAGCAATTCTTGCTTGAATGGCGAAGGCAGCTTTATTGGTCTTGCCAATGAAGACATTCCCAATAATGATGTTGGCGAGGTTCAGGTTTATGGATACCATGAATCGGCCTTGATCTATCGCATTGTTGGTTCTGTCACCGTCATTCCCGGCCACCCGTTAGGGCCGGGGAACCAAGGAGCATCCGTGGGCTTAAGCTCGACGGGTGCAACGCAAGGTCTTTTGGGTCCAGTTGTAGCCTTAGACACCGTCACTGCTACTCTGCACTCTCTTGGTGGGATCAACTACGTTGACCACGTTTTCTTGCGTGCTGTATAAATAAGCCCATATAAAACCCTCAAGGAGAGTTAAATGTTTAATCGCATTAAGTCATGGCTTAAGCCCCATGATCCTTCATCCAGAAGGTTGTATCGCTGTCAGTGCAATGAATTGTACTGGAGCGATTCACCTTCTGAGGTGAAGAAAAAACACGTAGGACACAAGCAGACAATGGCAATGAATGCTACCGCATGGGAATTTGTTAGAATGAAAATGGGGTGGATCAAATGAGACTTGTCATTGGAATGCCGTGGTATACCGGACCAGATACTTCCTGTTTTGCAAGATTTATGGACTTTATGACGTATCTTGGCGAATTGCGCCAAAGAACGATTATGTATAGCACACTTGGCGAACAGTTATTTACTTTCGACTTGCCAAAGCTATCTCCAGATAGCCCAGAAGAATTGGGTGCTGAGCCTACTGAAGAAGATTATAAAAACCTTGGGATATTAGAATTAGGGCTACTAGACTACAGCCGATGCTCTTTGCCGGGCAAGGCCAGAGAAATGATTATTGAATCGTCATTAGCATGGGATGCAGATTATTGCCTTATGTGGGATGACGATATGTTATTTGATCACAGTTTATTTTTGCGACTATGGAGACATCAAGTGCCTGTAGTTGCTGCATTGGCATTTACCGCAAGGCAACCGTATAACCCTGTGATTATGACCATCAAGGAATCAATAGACTCAACTTCTGGCAAGCCAATGATGAGCAGTGAGTTTGTCTTAGACTACCCCGAAGACAAGCTAATAACTAACTCTGACGTAGGTGGGGCACTAGCCTTTGGGACAGGTGTATTCTTGTCTGATATGAACATTTTTCGGCAAATGCCACAGCCTTGGTTTGAGTCAACGGGGGCTGGTGAAGATTTTTTCTTTTGCACAAAGTGCCACCAACACGGTATACAGCGATATGTAGATACTTCGACTAAGACTCGCCACAAAAAGTGGGAAGTAGAGTGGATAAGCGAAGACTACTATAAGACTTTTAAAGATTTGAATCCTGCTGTTTTTGAGAATATGATTGGAAATGGCCTAAAGAAGGAGGTCACTGCATGAGCGATCCCCTTTTGACCATATGTATCCCAACATATCAGAATTACCAACAGCTTCAGTGGTGCATTTATTCTTTGATTGCTAATACAGAATACCCACTAAAGGTCATTATAATAAACAATGACTCTACTGAAGGGTCTCAAGAAAATATTACTTCTATGATAGAGTCTACGGGAGTAGACAGCATTGAAGTGATGCAGCCGGGAAGCAACATGAAGTGGATGGGGGCTATCAATATCGGCTTAGCAAAGACCGATACCCCATTTTTCTGCATGATGAATGACGATGTGTTGTTTCCTCCAAACTCCAAAGAATTTTGGCGAAGTCTAACTCGCCATTTTAATAGGCCAGAAGTGGGGGCTGTTGGTCCTTGCTCTAATTTTGTTTCTGGCAATCAAAACTTATTTAACATTAACCTTCCAGTAGAACTGGAAACAAGCTTGCTTATTGGATTTTGCATGGTTGTTCGCACAGACCTGCTAAAAGAAATAGGCGGCCTAGATGAGTCATTGCCGGGAGGTGATGATTTGGATTCTTCAATGCGAATGCAAGATAAAGGGTATGTTCTTGTAGCAGACAGGTCTGCCTATCTTCATCACATTGGACAGCAGACAGGGCAAAGAGTACATGCCAATTTTTGGGATTCAAAAGAACATCAAGAAATTACCAACAATGCCCTTATACGCAAGCATGGTATAAAGAAGTGGTATACTTGCTTCCAAATGGGATGGCAACCTTACGCATTTGAAGGTAGGAAAATCGAAGATGGAATGCGCGAGGAAGAGTGGATAGACAAGCATCTTGAGCGGTTAAAAAGCAAAAAAGGACTCAACTTGGGGTGCGGCCACAAGGGCAATATGTATGAAGCATTTGGAATTGACATGGCCAAGATAGGAGACAAAGGGGCTGGCGGCAGAAAGTATGATGATGCCGATCCAGATACTACCGCAGATGCTTCTTCCTTGCCTGTTCAAACCGACAGCGTTGACTACATTATGGCCCCTCATTTATTAGAGCATATAGTAGATCCCTATGCTGCCCTAAGTGAGTGGAAAAGAGTTTTACGACCATCCGGTACACTCTTACTGACAATGCCCAACCATGAGTATTTGCCGACAATGCTAATTGACCATACGCATGTTCATGCTTATACCCCAAATTCGGCTAGGTCTTTGCTGGAATCACAGAATTTTTGGGTAGAAGAAATGGTTGAAAATATTCATGGGACGCTGGCGTTAAAATGCCGAAGCTTAAAGTCTTGGGATGAAGCATTTGATAGCAAAAGCGAGGTGGCAGTATGAGTGATCCTAAAATATCTTTTGTTTATAATAGCGATATTCGCAATAATGGGACTGCCACTTTAGCCTTTAACTCTGTCAAGCATCAACTTGGGTGGGGTGATAAGGTTGATAGGTGGAGACCCGAAGGCGAATTGCCAGAACGAGAATTGTATATCTACGTAGATGATGGCAGGGATGATCTTAAGTGGGAATGCCCCGGCCCCTCAGCTTATTGGGCTGTAGATACGCACTTGGGCTATGACTATAGATTGTGGAAGGCTCGTCAATTTGACAAAGTTTACTGCGCTCAAAAAGAGGGTGCAGAAAAAATGCGTAAAGATGGCATAAAAGAAGCTTATTGGTTGCCATTGGCCTGTAATCCTATGGCCCATCCCAATCTTTCTGAGATGATGTCGCATAAAAACAAAGAAGACCATACGTGGGGCAAGGGGTTGGATAAGAAATATGACCTTGCTTTTGTTGGATTTCTTAATGAGGGTGATGGTAGCGATACGTCTAATAATAGGATAGAGTGGCTTGATCATGCTTTTAAGAATTTTCCCAACTCATGGCTTGCGTGGCAATGCTTTTTTGAAGACATGGCCGTACGGATAATACGCGCAAGGCTGGGCTTCAACATCAGCATACGCAATGATCTAAACATGAGGTTTTTTGAAGTGTTATCTACTGGAACATGCTTGTTAACAAACACAAGCGTAGAAGGCATTGATGACTTGGGATTTGAAGATGGCAAGCATTTTGTCGGATATAAAAACAAAGAGGATCTTGTTGATAAAGCCGAGTATTTTTTAAGAAACCCAATGGAGCGCGAGAACATAGCACGGTCAGGGCATGAAAAAGTTCGGAGTGGTCATACATACGACAAAAGAATGCAGCGCATTCTTGATGACTTTCAAATTGCAGCATAGTAATTGGGGCGGGTTGGCAAGTTTGGGCTTAACTCGCAATCCTTGAGGGTCTTGTTGACTCGCCCCTTTTTAATTGGAGAAAACAATGGAATCATATTGGAGTGCCACAGCGGCAGGAACAGATTCGGGAGCAACGGCAGCAAAGGCCGCGCAAGAAAATAGAATGTATGTTGTGACTGCGGTGTCTGGTCACGGCGATGCCGATTCTGTCATTACAGTGAAAGATGGAACAACTATTATTTGGGAAAGTAAGATAGATGTGAGTGTTGAAGGAACATCATTTCACTTTGCTGGACTAACCCTACCGTGCAGTTCGGGAAATAAAGCTGAAGGTGCAATTGCTTCTTCCAGTGCCGACTGCCAAATTACTATTAGCGGAATTCTATAAAGGAGATTGCCGTGTTAAGCCCCTCATCTAAGCCCATACTTAGTATTGACAATAACCTAACTGCTGAGTTAGAAGAAGATGTTCGTGCTGGTCGATCCAGCTTGGACGATGGAGTTCTTTTGCCGCTTTCTAAGACAGACAAGGCAAAGATTATTTATCGAAAATATGAAGCGCAGTCTCCCGACCTTTCAGACACCTCCCACAGAGAGTGGGAGACAACGATGGTTGCCCATCCCAAACTGTCCATCTTAGGAATGGAAGACAGGCTCTTGGACGATGAGATTGTAGGTGTTTCCGAAGATGATGGTTTGATCTTGCGCTTTGTTGGAAGTGCTGAGTCTACTGTAGCTATTGACATGAACAATGGTAGGGTTATTAAAGAAGAAGAAGCTGAGCTTTTAGAGGAAACAATGGGATTGCAGATTCCTCGCTATACTGAATGGTGCTTTCGTCTTGGGTGGGTCAAGCTCACAAATGGGCCAGAGTCCAGACGTAAGCTTGCAGAAACATATGAGCGACAGAAAAACATGGAGCAAGCAGAAATGTTTAGCTCTATGGAGCAGTTTTTTGGTAAATTAATGGGAAGACTTGATGACATGGGACATTCTTCTACTGATCCCGGTCAAGTTGCAATGAAAGATGGAGAAATTATTAACACCGAGTCTTTGCTACAGGAGATGCTTAAGCAGAATTCTCCAGAGCAAATGAAAGCATTGATTGACTTAGAAGCTCCAGACGAGATAGAGCCATTGAGTGCTGAAGAACTGGCTGAAGAGCAAGAGATGTTAGCACAAGAAGAAAAAAATATTACTGAACTGGAAAAGCCCGAAGAAGAAAAACCCAAAACTTCCAACAGGGGTAGACCCAAGAAAAAGTAGATAGAATGCCTACATTTAAAGACCTATATACGCACCTAAATTTATTGGCATCAGAAGAAGACGGTGACGATTTTCAACTGATGGCAAAGAGAGAGATTAACTTTACTTATAAAGAGATTCTCTCAGAAGGCGATAATGACTTAGAACGAAGAGAGTTTACTCTTACTACTGTTTCTGGGATTGCCAAATATGGGATGCCAATATATGTGTCTCAGGTATTAAATATTGAAGATGATACCAATGATAGGATGCTTACTCTGAGAGGTCCGCACGAATTTGATAGAAATCGTGCTGGCCTTTCAGAGTCTGGCACGCCGCTTAGAGCCTATTGGTTTGGCGAATATGGCGTGCAAAAACAACCAGCAACAGCAGGAGTTATTTCAGTCGTATCATCTTCTACTTCTGATGTGTCTGGTGGTAATTATAAAATAATCGTAAATGGCATGTCTTCTGGCATAGACATGCGCGAATCTATTGAGTTCAATGGAACGACCGAAGTAGAGTCTTCTACAAGCTTTGATGCAGTTTCTAATGGAATTGGCATTAGGCGATTGGTTCTTTCCAATGCTAGCAGTGCTGAGTTTGCTGGATACGTAACAGTTAAGGACGTAGACAGCAACACTCTTTCTGTTATCCCCCCTTTTTATGGCAAGTCTCCAAGTTATCAGTGGTGGGAGTTTGACTACATACCAGACACTGCAATGACGTATGTTGTTCGCTGCTTAGCACACAAGCCCCCACTTATCAATGACGATGATTGGCCAGAGATTCCAGAAGACTACCACGATCTTTTGATATATGGCCCAGAAGCCATACTGCTTGCTGGCAAAGGCAAAGAGTCTGCTGCTATGGCGGCTAATCAAAAGTTTCAACAAAGAAAAGAAGCCTACTTGGGCAGGAAGCAACACAAAGGTGTGCGATCCAGAGCATTTAGAAACGTTTCTAATCGGTATATTTCACGTGGGAGTGGTGAAAAAATCCCCAATGCGAGTGATGACTAATGGCAATTCCTGTAAATAAAACTTCTTTACAGAAAAGTCCCATTTATAGACTTAAGGGACTAAAGGATAGGCTAGTATATCCGCATCCAGAGTTATCGCCAGAAAATTGTATTGTCATTTCAAATATTAATTTTTCCGAAAAGAATTTGGCATCCTCTCGCAATGGATATGAAAAGTATAACACTACTGTAATCCCCGACTCAGAGCCAGCAATAGGGTTTATAGAAGAAGAGTTTGCTACTCATGGAGTAAAGCGACTGTTCTGTACGCCAGATAAAATTTATACAGACGATGGTTCAACGAGGACAGATATAACAAGCAGCATTAGCCTGTCTGGCGGCAATGATGAATATTTTATGCTCGACTTTGTTGAAGATAAAATCGTAGGGACAAACGGAAAAGACAATTGCTTTACTTGGGCTGGCACTGGAAATGCGGCTGCTTTTACTTTTTCATCAGATTCAACTGTGTTTACTACAGCAGAAGACTTGGTAGAGCATAACAATGCCTTAGTCGTATTGGCTCCTACTATTTCGTCAAGCAAAAAGAATACACGCATTCTTTGGTCAGACGTTAATACCAAGGATTTTACTGGCGATATAACTCGCTACCCTTCCAATAGTAGGTATGAGGTAGGTGGAGAAAACAGTTCTCCAATTATTGGTGGAGTAGATAATTGGGGCAAGCTTTGGATCGCTAAAAGAGATGGGATTTACCCCGGCAGATTAGAATACAACTCTGGCTATATAGAGTATGTGCCAGACGAAGAAGTGGGAAATCTTAGAGGATTTCATCCCATATCTAAAACATCACTAATTGCAAGGCCAGAGTTTATTTTTGGAATCGCCAGAGAAGGGGGATATGTAATTACCCCAGAAGGAAAATTTTCCATTGTAACAAAAGACGTAGACTTTCAAGAAACATTTAACATGGACCGTCTACAGTATTCTATTTCTACTATAAGAGAAAAGGAACATCAAGTACGAGTATTAATGTCAAGCTCTGGAAATACGACAGGACATGATTTAATACTATCGTGGGATTGGGAAACGGGGGATGTTTCAATAGACAAGCATGAAACAACTAAAATGAGTTATATAAGTCACTTTTTTGTAAGTGGCATAGAGTTTGATCTATTGGCTGGATATAGCTCTGGATATATGTATAAGTCTAATACTGGAACAGATGACGATGGTGCCAGCATACAATGGGTTATTGAAACAGCCCCCAATGATTTGGGTTTGCCGGGAGTAGAAAAAACAATACATAACGTTGTTTTGTTTTATAGAGATGTTGGCACTGGCCCACAGTCTATTCTTTTTCAAATGATACGCGATGAGGGCATCCGTGGGTCAAGGTCCAGAACAATAGAGCTTGGGACTGACTTGCAGTATGACGAGGGACACACTTATGATTCAGCATTAAGGTATCCCGGTGGTGGTAATGATAGGAAAGTTTGGGGATGCAACAGAACAGCTTTAACTGCTGGCTTTAAAATTACAGGAAGTTCTACTGTTAGCTTGGTCGGATACCAATTGTGGTATACCGTAGACGATACAACTGCAAACACAGCGGCATAAGGAATAGATATGGCTACTGTAACGGTTCCAACGACTTCAACATTGCCTGTGGCTGGTGGTGATATTATTGCTGCCCCTTTGAATGGGTGGATTACAAATTTAAAAACATTTGTTGAAGGCAATAATATTGATGAAAACAATGTAGACTATACAAACTCAGATGGTATAGTCGTTATGGGACAGGCACAGACCATAACGGGATTAAAGACCTTTGAAAATGCGTCTGCTGCCGCAGGAGGAGTGAGGACTGCGGCTATATTTTCCATTGATCCTGCCTCTGGCACACCAACAGATGGGGATGGCGTAGAAATACTGTTTCAAGCTGACGATGATGAAGGTAATGTAGCTACTATTGCTGAGCTTGAAGCAATAATGACCGACACCGATAATGGCGATGAGGATTCAGAAGTAAAAATCAAGGCTCTTATTGCTGGATCTGCGGCTGAGTTTATGGTAGCTGGAACTCCAGCAGACGGATCGGGCAGAGTGGTATTCAATGATGCTTCAGCCGATATCGACTTTCGCATAGAAACAAATAATATTGCCAATGGCTTTGTGGTAGATGCTGGATTAGATGTATTTGCTTTTGGTGCCGCTGCTGCTGATGACAAGTTCGTTACTATAAGCCCTCCTGTAGCAACTCATAGCGCAACAGTAGACACTTATGCCCTGCATGTGACGGCTGGTGGAGCGCAGACCATTCCCGCTGGAACTACGGCTTTAGTAGCTAGCGTTGCCATCGAAGAGCCTAATATTACAGCAACGGGAACTGTAACCAGTGCGGCTTCTCTTTATGTCAAGAATGCCCCAACAGAAGGCGGGAGCAACTATGCCCTGTGGGTAGATGATGGCGCGGTAAAGCTCGACAGCACTCTGGCAGTGGTTGGTGTAGGCACTTTTACGGCTCAGAGCGTCCATACCGGGGGTATCCAGAGCGGAGCAAATATTGTTTCTGATACAGATAGCACCGATGACTTAGGCACGACGAGCGTCAGATGGGCTAATGTTTATGCTGATGCTATAGGCGATAGTGGACAGACATTGGACGTTAATGCAACTACGATGAGCTTTGGTGCTGCTTCGACTATAGACACTTCGGGCAATAACAACCTGACACTAAGCGCAGGTACAGGCACGTTGGTCGCTACGGCTGGCGATATGACATTGTTTGATGATAATAATAATGCCGATGTTTCGCTGTCTTTAGGTACTTCAGCTACTGAAGCTCTCGTAGTAGAGGCTTTTAATGGTGGCAGCAATAAGACATTGGAAGAGCTTCGCTTTACGACTAAGACAGCCAGCGACACTGCTCACCACGGCAAGATGAGTTTCTATGTTGACGAAGTAAATATCGGCAATATCAATGATGGCGGTATAACCCTTGAAAGCGGTATGGTGCTTACGGGTAATGTCACGGGTAATGCCTCTGGCACTGCTGCTACGGTGACGAGTGGAACCCAAGCGGCAATAACAACCTGTTCAAACCTTGTCACTGTGGGCACTATTACTAGTGGTACTTGGTCAGGCGTTATTGATGGCTCTGCTACGATGACATTGGGGTCCGATGCGACAGGTGACATCTACTACCGTGATGCCAGTGGGTTCTTGGAGCGATTGGCATCTGGGGCAGATGGTTATGTCCTGACAGGCACTGGAGTTGGAGCAATTCCCGCATGGGAGGCAGTCTCAGGAGCCAGTGGAGTTGATGATATAAAAGGTTACGTTAATGGTGGCGCACTAAAGTGGGAAGTAGTTAGTGGAACTAAGTGGAGCTTCGGGTGGTGGAAATCTGGCGATAATAGATGGTGGCTTCTGGGCAATACGGCAGAGGTAGACACGTTCACCCGTGCTCAAGCAGAATTTTATATACCAACAGGAGATATATCTGATGTTCCAAGCTCTTAAATCTATCGCGTTATCTCTCGCGCTATCTGTTCCTGTCTCCGCGCAGTGGGGTACAGTGACAAGTCAACCCGACACCAACCGCTTCATCAATTCG